>Ga0164308_10000049_pt1 | contig 53532 bp, 41 predicted proteins | sample Whisoiple_246_MG_FD_109983 | JGI IMG/M metagenome (GOLD analysis project Ga0164308, IMG submission 109983) | Soil microbial communities amended with fresh organic matter from upstate New York, USA - Whitman soil sample_246_MG | ecosystem: Environmental > Terrestrial > Soil > Unclassified >... | reverse complement strand
TGTCGCGAGCGGCCTCGACGTGATCCACATCCACCACATTCACCGGTGACCGGTGATCCACTCCGGCGCGTTTTTCGCGGCCCATCGCGCACCACCGCACCGGTCGCGCGCGCGCCCTGCTAACCGGGATGCGCCCTCCGCCGCTTGAGGTTTTGCGCGTCTTTCTATCGCTCTCGTACGACGACTGTCTCTCGTTGATCGGCGGCGTCAAGGGTGCGCTCGATGACTCGCCGGCTGGCGCCGCCCTTGACCCCGCACTGCGCGACGAGCGATCAAGCGGTTACGAAAGCAATGGAGCCATATGACCGGTGGCCGGGTGGATCACTGGATCACCGCTGCGCCGCTGGAACTGGCTCTCAGATTCGCCGCCGGCCACACATGGGTGCAGCTCGGATACATAGGTGACGAAGTGGATAGTCCCCAACCTTGTCGGTTGCACGTCTTCTCGGTTGCACGTCTTGTCGGTTGCACGTCTTGTCGGTTGCACGTCTTGTCGGTTGCACGTCTTCTCGGTTGCACGTCTTCTCGGTTGCACGTCTTCTCGGTTGCACAAGAGCTTGCGCCTGCGGGCACGGCTAGGAGGCTGAGCAGGCCATCAGCGCGGCCCCGCTCGGCCCGGCAACGCAGGCTTTCGAAGCTCCGCTCGTCAGCTCGTCAGCTTCTCAGCTAGTCGACACTGCACGCCGCGACTCTTTCCGCTAACCCGAAGCCCGCGTGTCTTCGCGGGTGCGATTCGCGGTGCTTCGACGCGCTAGGCACTTTGCGCTCTTTGAGCCTTTGCTGCCAAACACGGGAAGCGCCCAGAGATGCTTGTGCCTCGCGTTCATGCGCAGGCTGCCGACGCGTCATGACGAGAACAGTGCGCGCTGCGAGGTGCGCTGCTGGATCGCGATCGCCCTCTCTGCTAGCCGCCGAAGCGGCGGGTGGAGCAGGTGGACGCGGCGGGCGGCGAAACACAAAATGAAAACGGGAACTTTTGACTGGCAAAAGTTCCCGTTTCACGGACGGCCGAGGCCGTCACAGCCGATCAGCCGACGCGGACGTTCTCGGCGCGAGGACCCTTGGGGCCCTGGCCCTTCGTGAACGACACGGCCTGACCTTGCTGGAGGTCTTCGAAACGGACGCCTTCAACGGCTGACATGTGGAAGAACAAATCTTCCCCGCCTGCGGTCTCGATGAATCCGAAACCCTTGTCAGTCAACTTCTTAATTTTTCCATCAGCCATTAGATCCACCTAAACGTAGTGCCCATCCGCGGAAACGGAGATCGTTCCCGAAATGCTGCACATCGAGTCCCTATACTACGAAATCGGCTGAGAACTAGCGCTCAATTGAGGTTTCGGTTTCCGCACCGGGCCAGACCCCGAACATGGGGCGGTTTAGCCCACAAACGCCGCAAAAGCTGGGCAGTACGGATGCCGACCGGCGACGCGAGATGCGTTGCCGCCTCACTTTTTCGTCGGCTTACGGGCGCGCTTCGGGCCCGAGTAGAGGGCCAGGGCGCCCTCGAGCTCCTCGCGAACTCGCTCGGCGAGCTCCTCCGGCTCCACGACCTTGGCGCGCGCCCCCCATTCCAGCACCCACGATACGACCTGATTGAGGTTGCCGACGGTCATCGTCAGCCGCACGCCTCCCCCGCCAATCGCGGCGAGCTTTTGCGAAGCGTGAACCTTGCGCATGCGCACGTACTCGGCAGCACGGGCGTCGAAGTCGATCACGACTCGGTGCGGCTTGGGATCTTTCCAGATCCCGAATTCGCCTTGGAAGTATTGATCGATCTGAAAATCTGGCGGCAGATCGAAGCGCTCGGTGGTTGCGCATTCGGTGTCGCGCATGCGATCGAGCACGAACGTGCGAACCTCGGCCTTGTCGACGTGGTAGCCCACGCAATAGACGGAGTCGCGATGCAAGACCAACGCGTAGGGGTGGATCGTGATCCGCTCTTCGTCCGCTTTGAATGCGCTCTTGTACGACAAGCGCAACGGGCGAAGGTCAGACACCGCTTGAAACAGGTCGTCCAGCTCTTCGGTCTTCTCGGCGTAATTTTTGGGGGCGTGCGGCAGGTACAAGAAGCGATCCTCGAGCCGCGCGTCGGCAAGGCCAGCGTTCGGGCCACGCCCGGGCCGCTGGGCGAAGGCGAGCAGCTTGCCGACGGCAAGATCGATTTCTTCGAACAGCGCGGAGCCGCGCATGGGTTCGAACAGTCGCCGCGCGGCGAGCAATGCGTACGCTTGGGTGCGCCGCAGCTCGACCTTGCGCGGCATTTCACCGGAGCGCACCTTCCACAGCAGAGGGCCGCCACCGCGCGCGGGCACGCTCTCCAGATCGTACTCGCGCTCGATCTCCTTCAAGTAGCGGCGCATCGAGCGCACCGTCACCGACAGCGCGTCGGCCAAATCATATAGTGAAATGCCGCGCGGGTGCTTTTCCAGAATCTCGCGCAGTCGATCCAGGCGTCGATGCTGAGTGAATTTGCCCTTGGGCCTGCCGCGCGCGCGTTCCACGATTTGTCCATAAAGTAGTACGCTTCTCCCAATCCATGAAAGGTCCATTCAACCCGGTCGAAATGATCCGGAGCAAGCGCGACGGGCACACGCACTCAGCCCAGGAGATTGGCGCTTTCATCGCGCAGTTCGGCGCCGGGGCCGTCGCTGACTATCAGATGAGCGCTTGGCTGATGGCCGTTTTCGTTCGCGGCATGAGCGATCGCGAAACCGTGGCGTTGACCGACGCAATGTTGCACTCGGGCAAGGTGCTGCGCCTGCCATCGGTGAAAGCCGTCAAGGTGGACAAGCACTCGACCGGCGGCGTCGGAGACAAGATCAGCATTTGTTTGGCACCCCTGGTGGCGGCCTGCGGCGTCGCCGTGCCGATGATTTCCGGGCGGGGTCTGGGTCACACCGGTGGCACGCTCGACAAATTGGAGGCCATCCCCGGCTACCGCGTTCAGCTGCCCCCGGCGCGCTTCGAACGCATCGTGCGCGAGGTCGGCGTGTCGATGATCGGCCAAAGCGCACAGCTCGCGCCGGCAGATCGGCGCATGTACGCGCTGCGCGACGTGACTGCGACCGTGGAGTGCATTCCGCTGATCGTGGCCAGCATTTTATCGAAGAAGCTGGCGGAGGGCATCGACGGTTTGCTGCTCGACGTGAAGGTCGGACGAGGCGCATTCATGAAGGACCTAGATTCGGCGCGCGCGCTCGCCCGGGCGTTGGTGCGGGTCGGCACCGCCGCCGGTAAGCGCGTCGTGGCGCTGCTCACGGCGATGGATTGTCCCATCGGACGCACCATTGGCAACGGGCTGGAGACGCGTGAGGCCATTGAAATCTTGCAAAACGCTGGGCCCGCGGACACGCGCGAGCTCACGCTGACGCTGGGCGCTGAAATGCTGCTGCTGGGAAAAGTGGAGCGTAGCTTGCCGGGCGCGCAGGCTCGGCTGGAACGCGCGCTGGCTGACGGCTCCGCGTTCGATCGGTTCGTGCGCATGGTCGAGGCGCACGGCGGAGACGTGCGCGCCGTCGAACACCCAGAGCGATTGACCAGAGCCAAAGCCAAGGTCGAGGTGCTCGCGCCGAGCACGGGCTACGTGAGCGAGTGCGACGCCTATGCGCTGGGTTTATCGGCCGTTGCTTTGGGCGCGGGCAGGCTGCGAGCGGATCAAGCAGTGGACGCGAGCGCCGGCATCGAACTGTGCGCGCAACGCGGTGAACGGGTGACGCGCGGTCAACCGCTGGCCGTGATCTACGCGCGTAGCCGATCGCTCGCGGCGGGCGAAGCGGGGCGCGTACGCGCGGCGTTTTCGATAGGCTCGAAGAAGCCACGGACGCGCCCGATCGTGCTCGAGCGCGTCTCGCGCTGAGCTCAACCGCGCGTGAGGCTACGAGTTACGGAGTCCGCGAGTACCGCCAACTCTTCGCGCGTACGCGCCCGTTGTTCGACCAGGGCAGCCAGGAATGCGGGCAATGAGTGCGTGTCGCCAGTGCGCATCATGTCCGCCTCCCAAGTGGCGTGCAGGGAGGCTACGTTGGGCCGAGCGCCTGGTGTGAACTCCGAGGAACGGCCGTAAAAATCCGAGGGGATTTGCGGCAAATTGCCGCCGGGGATCGGCTTTTCGGTGAGCACGTATTCGAAGCCCGTGGCGAGCAGGGCGCGCCCCGTTTCGCGGTTGCCAGCATTGCACGGTGGAATGTAGCTAGAGGGCGCCTGACCGAGACGCGACTCCAGAATGCGCCGGCCCTCTCGCAGCTGCTCCACGATCGAAGGATAGTCCTGGCCCGCGAACTCGTCGAAGCCGCTCACCGTCCCCTGCTGGTTGAACGGATCGCCTGCATCGAGCAAAATCTTCGAGTACTTGGCGTACGCGTGCGAGTAGCCGTGCATCGCGACCACGAGGTGGGACAAGCTACGCAAGAACGTCACCATGCGCTCTTCCAACAGCGCGGGCACGACGCCCAAGTGAAAGGGCAATGCCGCTTCCTCGATGCGCGACAGCACGTCGTGCAACGGGCTCAAATCGTCCAGGATGGGACGCACGCCCGTCGGGTAGTCGTCCACACGCAGCAGCGGATCGCTGAAGTCACCGCGATACACGCGCAGGTAACCAGCGCTCACTGGGACCTCTGCCAGCAGACGTGGCCCGTCTTCGGTCAGCCGCGTCGAATCGAGCACGATCAGCGCGCGACAGGAGTGAAGGGCATTGTCGAAGCGCGCCTCACCGACGCGAGTCAATCCCGGCATGCGTCCGGCGAGTAAGACCTCGTGCACGGGAGCGCGGCGCTGACTCAGATCCCAATTTCGCGGCGCCACCGCCTGGAAGCGCGGCAAGGCGCGCTGCTCGCCACGCGCCGGGTGCAGGTGCGCCACGCGCCAGCCTTCCGGCACGAGCGGCGCCAACCTGGAAAAAACCCGAATATCCTCGAGCGAAAGTCGGCCTTGGCCGGGCAGGAAGAAATCCAGCAGGCTCACGGGAGAAGCTCACTCGGAAGGCGCGGCTGGAGCAACGGCACGGCCAACGTGCGGAAGCGCCTCGGAGCGCAAAAAGGAAAACTCGTATCCGCTGGGCGAAGCGTGGAACGCGCGAAACCCCGCGTGCTCGAGCGCATCCACCGCGCTTTGGGTTTTGGAAAGTGGCACGCCCGAGCGGCCATGATGAAATTCGATCAAGATTTGCGAGATGGCGATGCCGCTACCGAGCACGTCACCGAGTACGCCATACTCTGCGCCCTCGATATCCATTTTGAGGATGTCGATATGGTCATGGCCGAGCTTGTCCATGATCGTGCGCAAGCGAAACACGGGGACCTCGACCGTGCCCGTGCCGACATTGCCGCCGTCGAGCAGCGTGTGCGAAACGTGGGTCGGATCTTTCGGTGCGTGGAAGCGCGCCGTGCCGTCGAAGTCTGCAATGCCCCAGGGATGAAATACGAAGCTCCCGGGCAACGTCTGGGTCTTCAGCCATTCGATTGAGCGAGGCGTCGGGTCGAAAGCGTGCACCGTGACGCCGCGCGCGGCAATCAACCCCTGATCGAAAGATACGTCACAGCCGACGCCGAAAGAATACACGACCGATTCCGTGTCCACCCCGGTGGGACACACTGCGTAGCCACCATACTCCGTTCCGAGCAGCAGCTGCTCGCACTGAACTTTCGGTTTTAGCTGCACGCGCCGACGCAGCAGGGGTTTCAACAGGCGTTCGAAGAAAGGCAGCATCGGAGTCCGTCCTTCATAGCCCAAGCCGAAAGCGAGTGCCACGCCCGGTGGTCACGGGCTAGCTGGCGGCAACGCGCAAAATATGCCGAAGTCAGCCGAGGAGCGGCGCGCGCGGCCCACTGTCAGCGACTTCCTCGACTTGGCGACGCCAGGCCCGGCGCCATTTTTCGAACGTCCAATCTTCGAAGAAGCTGGGGCCGCGAGGGGTCGAAAGCGCTCGATCGAGCTCGCCGAGGATGGTTGGGATGTCGTCGCGTTGCTGCCAAGAGATCACTCGGCTGGCCGTGTACTCGAGGTAGTTGCCGACGTCCGTCATGACCAACGGCAAGCGCGTGGCTTCCGCGTCGGAGACGGAAAAGCTGCCGCCCTCCGAAAGGCTCAAGCACAAGTAGGCGTCCGCAATGCCGTAGGCCTCTTTGCGCTGCTCGTAGGTGCAATGTAGGACTCTAAATTCCAGTTCCGGCCGCGCAGCGCTCAGCTTTTCGACGACATCACTGCCCTTGTTGAAAGTGCGAAAGTCGCCCAAAATCACGGGACGCGCATGGTTGGTGTGCAGGCGCGGGATTGACTCGACCCAGCTCGGCAAGACCGGCGCCAGCGGTACGCCGTGGTGCTTCGAAAATTGCTCGGAGGTCCAGCGTGCCAAGGCCAAAAACCAACGATTGGGCTTGCTGTACATCTCCGCCTGGGCACGGCAAAACCCCTGCTCCATCGAGCCGCGCCAGCTCGGATCGCGATCGAAATGCGTCTGCGCGCAACCGTGGTGCAAAACGATTGTACGAAGTGCGTCCGGAACCATCAGGGAGGTTTCGTTGCCGGTGATGACAATCGCGTCGGGCTCGCGCAACGCGAGCCAGCGCAGCCATGCGCGCGTCTTCAGCTTCGTGTTTTCGCTCTGCATTTCGGGCAGCGCGCGCCTCAGCTCCCAGTCGAAGCGGGGCACGCCGCTGAAGCCGCCGTCCTCGAAGCGTTGCGGAACTAGGCTGATGATGCGGGGGAGTTTGGCCATGAAACTGGTTCAGCTTTCCCGAAGCATGCGCAGGCGCAGCCAATTCCCCAAAAAAGCCCAATCCGCGCGGCGGATCTCACCGACGAGGGTGCCGAGTAGCGCAAACGTGCCGAGCACGAGCAGCGCTTCCATCGGCAGGCGGGCGGCCGCGGGCCAGGTAGCCGCAGACTTGAACCACCACGCCGGCAGCGAGGCCAAACAAGAGAGACCGAGTACGCGCAAAAAGCCGACCAACGGAAAAATGTTGCGGAACGAGAGCTTCGTCGCTGCGGCAATACACACGCAGTAATAAGCGACCGAAGGAATGAACGCGAGTGCCGTACCCATTGCCGGGCCGTTGAAGCCGACCCACTTCACCAGGACCGAACACAAGATGGCATTGCTCACGAGTGAGAACACGGCCGCCTGGAAGATCAACCGCGGCGCGCCCGCCGCCAAAATCACCGAGCCGAAGGTAGCGATGCGCCCCAGAGTGAGGATGCAATACCATCGGAAAACGGGCGCTGCACGCAGGTAGCTGCGGGTAAATAGCAGCTCCATCGTCTCCTCGGATGCAACGACGAAGACCATCGTGATTGGAACGACCAAGAGCGCCGCTTTTAGAGCCGACTGTCGCCAAATGTCGATCGCTTCTTGGTTGCGCCCAGTCTTGAACAATTCGACGAAACGCGGCGCGTACACGGCCCCGACCGTGTACGGAATGGTCATGATGATGGGAATCTGCCAAGCGCCCGCTTGGTATTCGGCCACCGCGGTGACCGGAAAAAAGAACACGATCAGGTAGCGATCGAGCTGATTGTTCAGCATCGAGACGATGTCGGTGAGGCCGAGTGGCAAGCCGAACCGAAGCAACGTCTTCATCGGGATTGGGGACTCGATTGCCGGCACGCCCGGGTACAACGCGCGAATGAAGTAGACGAGGACGGCGCCGAAAACGAAGCCGAAGCTACCGATGCTCAGGATCACCACCCACAGCGGGGCGCCCAGGGCGATGGGCAACACTGCCGCGACCGCGCTGCCGATCGCCTTCACGATGCCCACTCCGGCGGCTGCCTTGGCGCGCTGCTCTACGATCAGGAGATTGGGCAGCATGCGCCCGGGCAGGTCCGCGATCGGGTACACGGCCAACAGCGCCAAGTATTTGAGACTGGTCACCCCGGACTGCGCGTCGTGTTCGGCCGCCATGCCGCTCAACCAATGGGGAGTAAAGCGCGCGAGCAGGCTAATGCCGAGCAGGACCAACGCACCGAGCAAACCGAGCAAGAGCAGAGCCTGGGCGACCTTGCCGGCGATCGCCTTGCGCTCGGCTGGTGGACGGGTGGGCAGGTAGAAGGTGAGCGTTTCCGGAAAGCCGGCAGTCAGTACCAGGGCCACCGTCGAGTAAACCAGCAGCAGCCCGGACAAGATGCCCACATCTGCCTTGCCCAGCAGACGCACGATCGCGAGCGGGACGATCGCCTCCGAGAGCGTCGCCAGAATTTTTCCGAGGACGAGCACGCCCGCCTGCTCGGAGTGAGACGCCGCCATTCGGCGCTACACCCGCACCGCGGGCAGGCGGTGCGCTCGGGGCGAGCGACAGACGATTCGGAGCACCATCACGGCCGAAGGCAGTAGCACGGCCAACGGAATAGCGTCCAGGACCGGGCGCGGCAAGCTCACGGCGTCCTCATCTATCTCGCTATCTCGCTGGCTCGCTCGCTCCCCGGGACCGACGCGCCGCGACCTGACGGGCCCGTGAGTGCTTGTCCGCCGAAAAGCGCGCCAACGCGCCGGCGGAGCCGCGGTGGGCTTGCTAGCGAACTGCGCCCTCGACGCTCCCCAAACCGCTGCGAACCGCTTGCGGCAATGCATAGGCGACGAACCGTAGGCCAGAAAACGCGGGAGCCACGCCCAGGGCGAGCTCGTGACCGCGTTCCACGACAACGTAGTCGAAGTCGTAGCGCTCGCGCAGCGCAGAGACACGCGCCGCGTCCAGGGACTGATAGCCGTCCAGATCATCTTCCCTCAAGAACGGCTTTCGACCGGTCACCTTTTCCAGGCGGTCGTACCACTCGAAAACATCCGCCGGCACGACAGGGCAGGTCTTCCAATCGACGACGATTGCGCGGCCACAGCGAAGCCGTAGTTCTTCTTCGCGAGGGGGCGTCAGAAATAGCGCCGCCTCCGGGGTGTGGCGACCCGCCCACTCGCAGAGCTCGGCAACGCCGGGATCGGCTCCGGACAGCAGGTTCGAGTCACGGCTCAGCCGCGAAAAGCGGCGAAAGTTCGCGCCAACGAGCGCGAGCAGAAGCCCCACCGTGACCACGCCGATCGACAGCGTGCCTGGATTCGAACGGCTGACTTTGTCGAACACGCCTGTCGCCACCAGCGCAGCCGCGAGCAACAGGCAAGCCACGACCACCGTCGCATTCCAATGTCCCGTGGCGAGCGAGCCGAGCACCAGCGCCGAGAAGCCGATGCCTGCCAGCCAGCGCGCGGAGCGATCGAACGTGCTCAACGCGGAGCGCCCTTCACAGAATACGGTGACCAACGCCAGCCCGAGCGCCGACTGGGCCAACAGGTCACCTTGCGGGCAGAGCCGCCAGGCCATCAGCTGCTGCACGAAGCGCACCACGACGACGCTCGACAGCAACGCGCCGGTCACGACGAGCAGCCAACTGCTGATCAATAGCTGCAAAACTCGTTGCTGGAGCACCGCACCCTGCCTTGCCGGACCGATCAACGCTGCAGTACCCAACAATTGGAAGCCGACCCAGAACGAGAAATTCCAGGCGAAGGTCGGCACTACGTAGTGGTGCGGAGACCGAATATCCAAAAAGATGCGCTGCGCGTCGGCAGAGAGACCAGGCGCCGCGCTCGCCGAGAGGAATGGCAGATATGCGATCAGAACCAGCAGCGCAGGCCCGAGCTGTGCGAGCCCGCGAGGGATCAGCCTTGCTCGCCCGCCGAGCAGCACGGCCCCGCCAAACACACACAAACCCAACAGCAAGTAGTTGACGTGAAAGACCGCGGCAAAAGCAAAACAGAGGCCAGAGAGCAGCGGGCGACCCGCCACGAAGGCCACCATGGCAGCAATTACTCCGAGCGAGCCGAGCGTCGACGGCTGGAAGTATTCGGAGAACGCATAACCGCCGCCGGCTGCCTGAGTACGCGTGACCGAAGCCAACAGCAGCACGATGCACAGCGCCGGCAGCGCGCGTTCGCGCTCGGTAAATAGTCTCAGCAACCTGTAAATTGCCAACATCCCCAGCGCGATGCACAGGACGTTTGCGATGCCGAACGCGTAGCCGGTGGGACTGAGACGCAGCATCCACGTGGCGAGCACGGCGTACGTGGGGTGACGGATGTAGGCGTGGTGATTGATCGCCCAGTCACGTGTCCAAGCCGTTGGGTGCAGTGCCTTCAGCGAATCCAGGAGATAAATGACTTGGTTCGAGCGGGCGTAGTTCAACCCGAAACCGAGCCCAAAGCTCAGCAGTAACAGGCCCAACAGCACGTTTCTGGTTCCGAGTCGCATGATACCCCACAGTTCGACGTGTTCGATGGCCCCATACCAGTGGCGGCGAGGCGTTCCAAGCGATTCGAACGAGTTCGCTACGTCGCGTCGATCAACCCAACTTACGTTCGATCAGGCCCATCAAGTCCGCCACCCGCTTCGACCAAGAGTTCGCCTCTGCCAGCGCTACGCGCTGCTCGGCGCCTGCCCCACCACTCTGGACAGCGTCGTCACATTGAGCCACGAACGATGTCTCATCGTCGGCGACGCGCACCGAATCCAAAAATCCCTCGAGTGCGGGCAAGCGTGAAACGACCACCGGTTTGCCGGTGGCCATGTATTCGAAGAACTTGATCGGAAAAACCGACTCCGTGTACTCGTTCAAGCGATAAGGGATCACCGCCACGTCACAGCCTTTGAGGTACGCGGGCAATAGTGAGTAGTCGCGCGTTCCGAGCACGTGCACATTGGGCATGGCTTTCAGCTTGGACACGTTCGTGCTCGGATCGGAGATGCCGATCGGCCCAATCAAGGCCAGGTGGTAGTTGGGGCGGGTCCGCGCCAACTCGAGCAGCCAATCGATATTCAGCTTGTAGTTGCTGACCGCTCCGACGAACAAGATCAGTGGTTTGGGCAATGCCAAAAGATCGGACGGGACGGTGGTACTCGGCGCGAGCGCCTGCTTGAAGTGATCCGCGTCACCGACGTTGTGCACGTAGTGCGTGCCTTCGGGGTTGAATACCCTCTTCCGCTCGTACAGCGCAGGCGCAGTGGTAAACACCAAGTCGGCGCGCCGACAGAGCTGCTCCTCGCGGGCGGCGAGCCACTCTTTGCACTGCTTGTACGCCGGAAAAGCGGTGTACTCGTCAACGCAATCGTAAACCAAGAGTTTGCGCTCGAGGCGTAGCGCGGCTTCGCCGTAGCCGGGGTGGTAAACCCAAATGATGGCATCGTGGATGCGTTCGCGGTGCAGAAACTCCTGCACGATGCGCACCTTTTCGTCGTACTGAAAATGACCGCGCACCGCGTTGGTTTGCGGCAAGAGCTCCAGCCCTGGCGGTCCCCACGATTTGCCGATGTAGAGCTGGCCAGCGCCTGGCTCCGGCAGAATGCCCTCGCTCCATAGCCGCTTGGGTTTGAGCAACAGCGAAGGATCGTGACGCACCGCCCGCGCGGCAAACGTAACCGGGGAAGAGACCCGGAAATCCATGTGGATGACTCGGTGCTGCTTGGCCAAGCGGCTCATGATGTGCTGCTTGTTGGTCCACATGCGATCGCCCCAGTCTTGGGACGACAGGCAAACGATCGTGTGCACGGCAGAAGGCATGGTCAGGGCTTGCCGATTAGCACACGTTCCGGCGGGCCGTCAGTCAGCCGCTCGGCGACGATTCGGCGCATGCGCTCCACCCAGTAGCGGTTGGTCAGGCGCGCCTGGACCTGCGGATCGGCAAAGGCACCGCTGTGTCGGGCGTGCCAACGGCGCAGGTTGTCCGAGGCAATTTCCTGCCAGTCATCGACGATCACGACCGGCAAGCCCTCGTACAACGGGTCGAGCGAGGAGCGCTTGACGATCACGATGTTGCTCAGGACCAGAGATTCCCAAGTGCGGTGGCAGTCCAGGCCATTGCCGTGCGGGCTAACCACGAAAGCAAAGCGCGTCTTGTCGCGCCAGAGCTCGAGCCGCGGCACTTTGCGGGTCTGAAACTGCACGTCTGGATTGCCTGCAAGCGCCCGCTGGACGGCGGCTCGGTCGTCACCCCAAACTTGATCCTTGTGCTTGTTGAAGTGAAAATCGGCGTGCACCCGCAACTCCCGCTCGGAGTTGGGTAGCGCCCGGCCGCGTACGGCCTCTAGCTCCGCTTCTTGAGCCGCGGGCGTCGCAGGCCAGTGCCCCCACTTGCGGCCATTGCTGATGGTGTGAAAATCTAGGCCAATCGGCAACGGCAGCAGCTTGGGATTGCCATCACTCCCGTCGTAGTTCTGTGTAAACCAGCACAAAACCCGTGCATCCGCGAGCAGCTGCTGTGCGCCGGGGAACCCCGAGGGGATGGCCCAGTCTTCGTCGCCCGTGACCAGCGCAAATCGAGCTCGAATGCGCGGCATGGCCTCGGCCAGGAATTGAGGCAGCGCGATCGAGCGCATCCATACTAGATCGCCGTCTTTGACGCTCTCGAACAGCGCAGGATCGAAACGCAGGGCAGCGCGCCCGCCACGCTGACCTTTGACGAAGCCGACCCCGCCATTGTGGTCGCAGAGCAAGCCGATGCCGCGGCTCCACACGTAGCGCGTCGGCTCGAATGGGCCGTTGACCAACGCGCGATAGCGCAAGCCCATGGCGCCGAGGCCGCTCAACGCCGCCACAGCCAATAGCTCGGGATTCACGGGGCCACCTCTGCCAGCGCTCGCTGGTAGCAAGCCAATGTCTGCTGGGCGCAGCGCTGCCAGGTGAAGGTCTTCACGTGCTCGAGTCCACGTTCACGCAGGCGGACACGCAGCGCGGAGTCACTCACGATGCGTGCGATGCCATCGGCGAGCACGTCCTGGTCCAGGGACGGCAGGGTCAATGCGGCGTCACCGGCGACTTCGGCGAGCGCCGACAGCCCGCTGGTGAGCGTGGGTGCCCCGCAGGCCATGGCCTCCAAGATCGGCAACCCAAACCCCTCGTACGACGAGGGAAATACGTAGGCCAGGCATTGCCGGTAAAGGGCGACCAGCAGCGCATCGTCGATGTAACCCAGAATCGCCACCCGGCCTTCCACTTTGCTCTCGCGCACTGCCTCCAGCAAACGCGCACGCTGGCGTGCCGAGATAGGTCCAGCGAAAACCAGCGTCAGCTCGCGCGCAACGCCGCTCTGACCGAACGCGCGCACCAAGAGCGGCAAATTTTTGCGCGCGTCACTCGCGCCGAGGCAGAGTAGAAACGGCGCGTTGAAGCCGAGACGACGAACGACGACTTCCTGCTCGCCGTCTTCGGCGCGGGCGTTGAATCGCTCGTGATCCACGCCCGAGTGAACCACGTCGATGCGCTCGGGCGCGACCCCGACGTATTCGATCAAGTCGCGGCGGGTTGCTGCGCTGATGGCGATCACGCGTTGCGCGGTCCGATAGCGAGCGTAGTCGCGCAGCCATTGCAGCGTGCGTGCACCGGGCAGCGGTGCCAAATACTGCTTGGCGAGCACCAAAGGGATGAGATCGTGACAGGTCACTATTCGGGGCTGACGCTGGTCGATCGGCGTCCCCGGCGGGTCGGGCAAATGCAGTAGCTTTGGGCCCACTCGACGCGCCAAGCTGCCCAAGAACAAGCGCCGCTCCAGCTTGTGGCGCTGGTATTGCCAAGTGCTCACCGAGATCCGTGGGTCACCTGCAAACTGCAGCGATTCATCGACGGCGTCCGACGCGGAGCCACGATGACGCACCAGGCCCGCGATGCGCAGACGGGGGCCCGGCAAGTCGGTCTCCGGCCAAGTATCGCGCTCGGCCAGCGCCCGACACAGGTGTTTGACGTAGCGACCGATGCCGCGTTCGCGCGAAGGCGTGTTGAGCGCGGTCATGTCCACCAAGACATCAAGCACGGCTGGGGTACTCCGCGTCCGCTGCCGCCGCTTCACGGTAGACCTCGAGCGTCTGCCGGGCGGCGGTGTCCCAACTGAAGTCCCGCGCGCGCTCGAAGCCGCGGGCGCGCAGCTCGTCACGCAAGGCGCCCGAGCGCAGCTTGCTCATCGCCGAGGCGAGCCCCGCGGCGTCACCGACCTTGGCGTGCAGACCCGCGCCGTTCAATACTTCGACCAGGGCGGGAGTGTCACTGGCGATGACTGGGCATCCCGCTGCCATCGCCTCGAGCACGGGTATTCCGAAGCCCTCGACTACAGACGGCTGCAACAACGCGCGGGCTGCCTGCACGACCGTCACCAACTCGGACTCGGATAGCGTCGGCAGCCAACGCAGACGTCCTTCGATGCCGAGTTCGCGGGCTAGCCGCGCGAGCCCCGCACCGCTGCGCGTGCGTTGCACGAGCACCAATAGCTCACCGGGACGCGCCTCGCGCGCGAAAGCCTGCAATACCAGGTGGTGAGCCTTGTACGGCTCATTTTTGCCCACCACCAAGTAGTACGGCGCATCGCTACCGAGCAGCGCCGCGGCGGCCCGCAGCGACGCTTGCAAATCACCCGGGGGGACGAAGGCGGGCCCGGCGGCGTTGTGGATCACCCGCACGCGACCGGCGCTCTCCGGTGACATGGCCTGAATGCGATCGGCCGTGGCGCGCGAGACGGCGATCAAACGCGTGGCATTCCGCAGCGCTTGCTGCATTCCCCTTCGGTAGAAGCCGGCACGCAACGTACTGATCAGCGCTCGGGCATCCACCAACGAGGGGGTTTCGAGCCACATCAGATCGTGAATCGTGACCACCGTCTTGCATGGCAGACCGCGACCCAGCAAGCTGAACGGAAAGTGCGCCACGTCCTCCTGCGAGAGCGGATCGAGGGCAGCAGGCGCGAGCAGCGTACGCAGACCATCTGCCGGCGCTGACACGACGGAGGTGCTGACGTTGGGCGCGTCTACCGGCCTCGGACAGTCTGGATGGGCCCACAGGTGAAAGTGAGCGTCCGGAGCCAACGCAGGCATGCGCCCGATCAGGGCAGCGACACAGTTGCCAATCCCACTCGGTCGAGAGGTGACGTAGCGTGCGTCGATGACGAAGCGACCAGTGCCTTTCGTCAATGCTTTTCAGCCCTGGACGAGCGGCAGACGCCGCGGGCCTTCGAAATCGAGCGGCTGTCCGCGCCACTCGTCGTACGCACTCTGCGTGCGCACACAACCGATGGTGCAGGCGTCCGCACAGGTCTTCTTCGTATAAAACTGGGTCTTGAGATCGCTCCTGGTGTACTCGAGCAGCGGCTTCTTGAAGACGCCGCGAGTTTGCGAGCACCAGTGGATGTCGCCGAACTCGTCCACGTACAGATAACGGCTGCCTGCGCGGCACTTGAACGGCGCGCTGCCCCCTAGCAAGATCCGCTCGCGGTAGTCGTGGGCTTCTCGAAAGCGGCGGCCGCCCAGCATCTCTTTGACTCGCGCGAAGGCTTCTTGACCAGCTTCATCCAGGTGCATCTGTCCGCTGCCGTCGTGCAGCACCAGGACGCGCGGGCGGAAGCCGAACTCGCGCGCCGCTTCGACTACCTTCAACGCTTCGCCCGGGCTCGTGGCACCGAGCACTGCGCTCAGCACGACCGGGAACTCGGCCGTGCGCGCCAGCATCTTGAGCTTGGGCAACATCGGCTTGAGCACCTTGACCGTGACTTCATTCGGTAAGACGCCGTCGACACTGACCTGCATTTCCATCAGGCCCGCCTCGTTCAACGCGCGTACCTTCTTTTCATTCAGCAGGTACGCGTTCGAAATCATCATCACCTTGTGGAAGGATTTCGTGCGCGCGTAGCGGATCAGCTCGGCAATGTCCGGATGCAGCATCGGCTCGCCGCCGGTGAACTCCAGGCTGAAGGTACCGAGCGCCTTCAGTTTGTCGATGCGCGCCTTGAGCACTTCCGTCGGCACCGGGTCCGACTCTTCGTCGAACTCGTTGCAGTAGGTGCAGGACAGGTTGCAGCGCCGTACGACGACCAGCTGGGCCAGGAAAGGTCCGTACAAGCCGCGATTGAGCACGCCCATCCGGCTCGTTTAAGCGCAAATCCGAGCAGGATGCAAAGATCCGCCTGCTCAGACCAGGCCTGGCAGCGGTCCGTCGCACAGATCGGGCTGACCGAAGCTGGTCGCGGGGACGCCCATGGCGTTCAACACCGAAACCAACAGGTCATTGTGGGAGGCGTTGCTGTACTTGAGCGAGCGCCCAGTGCGGAAGTACCAGCCGCCGCCAGCCATCAAAAAGGGGATGTTCTGGTGGGAATGGGTGTTGCCCTCGGCGACCTCGTTGCCCCAGAGCACGAGCGTGTTGTCGAGCACGGTTCCGGAGCCTTCCGGGATCTGACTCAAGCGGGTCAGGAAGCGGCCGAGCAACTGGCTGTGCCAGGTTTGGCGACTGACCAATTCCTTGTAGGCGTTCGCGTCACTCGGCCCCATGTGAGACAAAGCGTGGCCTTCGCCCATGCTGGGCAGCCACGGGTAGCGGATGTGATTGAGCGAAGTCGAGATTTGAAAGCTCGCGATGCGCGTCAAGTCACAGGCGAACGCGGTGGCCAACATGTCGAGGTGCAGGCCGGCAATCGTCGGCATGTCGTCCTCACTGGTCTGATCGAGCGCGGGCGGCACCGCGGGCGCGACGCAGGCAGCGCTGCCATTTCCAGTGACGGCCATGCGCGTCTCGAGATCGCGCACCAGCGCCAAGTGCGCCTGCAGCTTCTGCTGGTCCGCGCTGCTCACCCGAGCAGACACGGATTTGAACTGAGCTTGCACCGTGTCGAGCACCGATTGGCGACGTGCGCGCAGCTCGCTCAGTTGGTCGGTGTTCTGGCCAAACCCGCTGAACAGCCGTTGGAAAACCTCACTCGGGTCGTTCATGGGCGGCAGGGGGGCGCCCGGTCCGGCGTACGCGATCCGACCCTGCACGTCATTTTCGGTGGAGCGTACGCCGAGCTCCAGGCTCTTGATCGGCGTACCCACAGCCAAGGTCTTGGCCAGCTCCTGATCTAGACTGATGCCGTTGGCCCAGCCAGAGGTCTGGCCGCAGCCATCCACGAACAAGGCGCCGCTTTGCAGCTGTTGCCCGGTAAATAGCCCACCGATGCCCTTTTGGTGCAAGCCGCCGGGACCATCGTTGGTGACCGTGAGGTCGACTCCGCCCACGAACAGCAAGCGATCCTTGAAGGGCGCGAGTGACTGGTGAATCGCGTTCAGCTCCCAGCTGGTCTCGCTCGTGACGTTCTTTGGCCACCAAGCGTCCGGGACCACGCCGTTTGGCGTGTACATCAACACCAACCGCTTCGGAAAGTTCTCGCCTTCCGCGGCTGCGCGTAGCGACGACAACAGCGGCAGTGCCACGGCCGCGCCCCCGGCCGCACGCAAAAAGTGGCGACGACTCAGCTCCGGACTTTTGCGCACGCGGTTCATCACTGGTCTCCCGGAATGGCGGGGCGGTAGCGGAAGGCGTCCGTCAGGACCACCGCGACCAAGAGTTCTTTGAATTGGCCGCCCGAGGCGCTGAACTTCTGTTGGACCTCGCGCAAGCTGCAACCGTCCGCTTCGGTCTCGACTCGGCCCATCGCGTAGCGATACCAGTTGGTCGCCAAACAGCGCTCGACGCGCGGACTGACCGCGAGCCGATTCGAGAGCTCGGCCACCCCGCTGTATTCACCGTCGACCGCGCGTTCGCCAGTGAGCAGCATCTCGCCCGAGGCGTCGACGGGCAGCCCGTTTTCCTCAGTCCGGTAGCGGCCCAGCTGATCGTAGTTTTCGAAGCCGAAGCCGGTCCCGTCGATCAACTTGTGACAGCCCGAACAGGCCGACGACGCGGTATGCACCGCGAAACGCTCACGCGTGGTGAGGCTAGGGTCCGGATCGGGCGGGATGGGGTTGAAATTCGCCGGTGGCGGAGGGACATCCAGGCACAAGATCCGTTGCCGCACGAACACCCCGCGCTGCACCGGCCCCGATTGATCGGAATGCGCCAGCATGGCCATCAAACCAGGTTGAGAGAGGAGTCCGAACCGACCCGGCGCGTCGGTCACGGAGGCGAAGTCAGTCGCCGGACTTGCGACGCCGAGCACTCCCGCCAGACGCGCATTGACGAAGGTAACCGGGGAAAGCAAGAGCGAACGGAGGTCCCCGCGTTCCCAGAACGCCTGATCGAGGAAACGTTGCAGCGATTCTCGGTAGTCCGCACCGATGCCTTTGACGTCGGTCGTGCCGTCCGGCGGGTTGCGCGCTAGCCCCGACAACTGGTCCAGCTGGAGCCACTGCTGATTGAAATCGCGAACCATGTCCCTGGCGCGTTTGGTCTCGAGTAAGCGCCGCGCCTGTGTTTCGATCTCGGCCGTGCTCGACAGGGCATTGGCGTCAGCGGCCGCCAAGAGTTGGGCGTCAGGCATCGAGTTGGTCAGAAAGTACGAAAGCCGCGAGGCGAGCTGATACGAATCGAGCGCGACGGCGCCGGTTTCCGGAGTGGGCGCGCGTTCGGAATCCACGCGGTACAAGAACTGCGGCGATTGCAAGATCGCCTGCATCGTCAGCTCCACCGCCGTGGAGTAGCTGCGCGTGGCGTTCAAACCGGAAAACAGGGTATTGAACGAAAGTGCTTCGTCACTCGTGAGCGGCCGCCGAAAGGCGCGCTTGCCGAAGTTGCTCACGAAATTCGCGCCGCAGGCGGCGCGCTCGGGAGTGCCCGTGCCGGCGCAGGGGGCAAGCGTGTCGAGATGGGCCGCGACCGCGCGACCCGCGATGCCCTCCGCTGCACCCATGAACTGCTCGACCAGCAGCGGATTGGCGATGTGTACTTCGGTATTGTTGCTGTAGCCCGAGACCTGATTCTCGGCTGGAAAGCTGAGCGAGGGCTGGCTATCGTCGCCCAACAGATCCGAGATGGTCGCGTCGTACTGCGTGCGCGTCAGCAGCGAAAGCGGTGCCGCCACGTGCTGGTTCGCGTTGCACACCAAACCATCTGCACTGGCATCGGGGGGTGGCGAGTCCACGGGTGCCGGAGGCGTGGGCGCCGCGCTCGAGCAAGCAGCGGCGAGCGACACTACCCAGGCTTGTGCCAGCAAACGGAGAACGGTGTGCATGGTGAGAATTGAGTGTCTCTTCCGGGCTTTAGCTGCCGCCCGCGGAGAAAAAGCGTGCCCTTGCCAAGGCACTCCGTCAAACCGTTCCGCGCTGCCGCGAACTTTTCCGGTGAGGCATGAGAAATCCTTCATCGGCAGTCCTTCGCGGCCTGGGGCGGGCACGGCGATTATCCGAGTGTTTTGAGGCTTTTGAGCATCAGTGCACGCGCTGGCCGGGCTTTGCGCCGCTGTCCGGCGCCAGCACATACACTTCGCTCGCGCCCGGCCCCGCCGCGATGACCATGCCTTCGCTGGTTCCGAACTTCATCTTGCGCGGGGCGAGATTCGCCACAATCACGACCAAGCGCCCGACCAGGGCTTCTGGCGCATACGCGGCTTTGATTCCGGCAAAGATCGTGCGCGTCGTGTCACCGCCCAAGCTCACGGTCAGCTTGAGCAACTTGTTCGCTTCCTTGATCGCCTCGGCGCTCAGCACGCGCGCGACGCGTAGATCGACTTTGGCAAAGTCGTCGATCGAACATTCGGCCGCCAGTGGCTCGCTCGCCAGCGGTGAACCGTCATCGACCGGCCGCGGTGCAAGCGCGGCGGCTTGCGTCGATGATGCGTTCGCGGCGCTTGCTTTGGCGGACTCGGCGTCCGTCGCTGCGTCCCGCGTGGCGGCCACCACCGCCTCGAGCTTCTTGGGATCGACCCGCTGCATCAGGTGCTCGAATTCGCCGACGGCAGTTCCCAGCAGCGGGTGGCGAGCCGCGTCGAAGCTGTCGAAAGGCGCGCCCAGCAGTTTTTGACTTTGCTCCGCGAGCTTGGGCAAAACCGGCGCGAGGTAAACGATCAACTGCCGATACAAGTTCAAGGCAACCGTGCACACGTCGCGCAGTTCGGCCGCTTTCTCTGGCTGTTTCTTGAGCTTCCAAGGCTCTTCGCGATCGATGTACTCGTTTGCGCGGTCAGCCAAGGCCATCACTTGGCGCATGGCGCGCGCGAAGTCACACGCCTCGTAGGCCTCGGCGATCTCTTCGCCACGCAGCGCGGCCTCGCGGAACAGCCCGCCATCCTCCGGATAGCGCTCCGATAGCCCGCTTTCCTTGACGAAGCGCGCCGTGCGACTAGCCAAATTGACCACCTTTCCCACCAAATCGGAGTTCACCTTGGCCGTGAACTCTTCCAAATTCAGGTCGAGATCGTCCACTTTGGGACCTAGCTTGCTGGCGTAAAAGTAGCGGAGGTGCGCGGGATCGAGGTGCTCCAAGTAGGTGGATGCCTGCACGAAGGTCCCCTTCGACTTCGACATCTTCTCGCCATTGACCGTGAGAAAGCCGTGCACCTGCACCCGTTTCGGCAACGGAAAGCCCGACGCATGCAGCATCGCCGGCCAAAAGAGCGTGTGAAAATACACGATGTCTTTGCCGATGAAGTGGTAAATTTCCGTGTTTTCCGAGCGCCACCAGCTGTCGAAGCTCTCACCGTGCGCGTCGCACCACTCGCGCGTCGCTGCCATGTAACCGATGGGCGCATCGAACCAGACGTACCAGTAGTGGCCCGGGGCATCCGGGATCTCGAAGCCGAAGTACGGCGCAGGTCGCGACACGTCCCAGTCGCGGAGCTCATCGGACAAGAAGTGGCCCTTGAGGTAGTTGGCGATTTCAGGCTGCAGGCGACCCGGGTGTTGGGTCCAGTCGGTCAAGAACCCGCGCAGCTTTTCGATCTTCACGAATAGATGGACCGCGCTCTTGAGTTCCGGCCGAGCGCCGCTCAACGTACTCACTGGGTCCTTGAGATCAGTAGGGCTGTAGGTGCTCCCGCAATGGTCGCAAGAATCACCGTACTGGTCGGGAGTGCCGCACTTGGGGCACGTGCCCTTGACGAAGCGATCGGCCAAAAATACACCCGCTTTGGCGTCGAAGAGCTGCGTAATCTCGCGTTCGGCGACGTAGTCGTTCTTGCGCAAGGCGCTCCAGATCTCGGCGCAATACTCGCGATTGCGCTCGGAGTTCGTGCTGCCATAGTGATCGAACGCGATTTGAAAGCCGGCGAAGTCACGGCGATGAGCCGCGTTCATGTCGGAAATCAGCTCGACTTCGCTGCGGCCCTCCTGCCGCGCGCGAATCATGATCGCCGTACCGTGCGTGTCGTCGGCGCACATGTAGATCACGCGGGCGCCGCGCATCCGCTGAAAGCGCACCCAGATGTCCGTCTGGATGTATTCGACGAGATGCCCGAGGTGAATGTGTCCGTTGGCGTAAGGCAGAGCGCTGGTCACCAGGATGCGGCGAGAGGAAGCGGAGCTCGGTGTCGGAGAAGTCGTCATGGCGAGGGGGACCTGTCGTGAAGCTCAGAGGCTGTCGACCGAGAAGCGGCCTGAGTGGAGGACTATGAGGACTACGGCGGCGGGCACGCGATTGCGAGACAGTTGCCTGACAAGGCGGACGCGCACCGTAACATTCCTCCCTGAGCGGCGCTGTGCGACATCTGCGCCCAGTTGCGACCGCGGCCGCCGAGGGCTACATTTTGGCTCGCTTGAAAGCTCTCCGGCGCGCGGTCTTGCCCTTGGTTCTGCTGAGCGTCGGTGCGTGCGCGAGCGCGAGCGGGCCCAACGCCAACGAAGGCGGTCAACCCGGCTCGGCCTCCAGCTCGATCATCGGGGGTCACCTGGACACCCTGACCAAAGGCGTGGTGGCGCTGGCCATGGCGGCGCACGGCGAGGTCGCGGTGATTTGCAGCGGCTCTTTGCTCGCCCCCAATCTGGTGCTCACGGCGCGCCACTGCGTCTCCCGAATCGGCGACGGTTCGAGCGTGCAGGTGGCGTGCGACGCGAGCCACTTTACTGCCGAGTATGATCCACAGCTGCTGTTCGTCTCCACAGACGCGCAGCCCCAAGGCGGTGGAAAGCTGTATCCGATCCGGGAAATTCGCGAAGCTCCCGGCAGCAACGAGGTGTGCGGCTTCGACCTCGCGCTCTTGATCTTGAGCGGTGCTGGCATTCCAGAATCGGAGGCCAAACCGATCGAGCCGGTTCTGGACCGTTCGCCGGCTGTTAGACAAGCCTTTGCAGCGGTGGGCTACGGCCTACGCGATCCGCGCGATCAAGAAAGCGCCGGCACGCGCATGCGCTTCGAGACTTCGTCCGTATTCTGCGTGGGCGCGAAATGCCCGCTCGGGTACGAGGCCGAAGACGACGAATGGGTCGGGCAGAGCCCGGTTTGTTCGGGTGACTCGGGCGGACCGGCCCTGGACGCCGAGGGCCGGGTGTTCGGCGTTACCTCGCGCGGTGACCATCAGTGCACATTCGGGGTGTACTCGAGCGTCGCCAATTGGGCAGACTTCGTGCGCAGCACGGCGATCGCTGCTGCGTCCATAGGGAACTACAACCCCGCGGACTGGGCGACCGGCGAAACGAGCAGCGCTGGTTCGGGGGGTAACACTTCCAGCAATGGATCGGCCGGCACCACTGCCCCTCCCGCTGCGCCAATCGGAGCGACCGTCGGCGATCCGTTGGCTACCGCTTGCACCGGTGATTGCCCGGAGAACTATCGATGCTACTCAGCCACCGGCAGCCCGCCCGGCATTTGCGTGCCACGGTGCAGCGCCGCTGACAGCACTTGCCCGGCGCGCTATGCCTGCTCGCAATCGCTCGAGGCATGCATCCCCACCCAAGCCACCACCAAGACTGCCCACGTCTCCGGCAGTTGTGCGTTCAGCCTGGGCGAAAAGTCAGCGCGCGGAAGTACTGCGTGGGTGGCGCTGTTCGCTCTAGGGCTGCTTTGGCTCGGCCGCCGGCGATCTCATTGCGCATGATCCGCGCGCTAGCTGCGCCGCTCGCGCTCGCGCTGTCCCTGGCCTCGCGTCCGGCTGCGGCCAAAGACAGTGACCCTTGGTTCGGGCCGGACAAGGCGCTGCACTTTGGAGTGTCTGCAGGACTGGCTGCCGGGGGATATGCTGCGGCCAGCCCGTGGCTCGAAAGCCGGGGCCAGCGGGTTCTCGTTGGCAGCGCATTGTCGCTCACCTTGGGCGCGGGCAAAGAGCTCTGGGATCTAGCCGGCCACGGTGACCCCTCCTGGCGCGACTTCACCTGGGACGTGCTCGGGACGGCGGCTGGCGTGGCGCTCGCGGCGGGTATCGACGCGCTCGTCGGACATGGCGAGGACGCGCCTGCCGAGCGCACAGCGCAGGGCCTCGTGTTTCATTTCTAACTGAGCGAAGAAGAACCTACACTCCGTCGCATGGGACTTCTCGACGGCAAAGTGACGGTGATAACTGGCGCAGGCAACGGCATCGGGCGCGCAAGCGCGCTGCTGTTCGCACGCGAGGGCGCGCAGGTGCTGGTAAACGATTTGGGCGGCGCGCGCGACGGCTCGGGTGCCGCCGCTGCCGCTGCCGACGCCGTAGTCGCCGAGATCCGTGCGGCAGGTGGTAGCGCCGAGGCCAGCCATGACAGCGTTGCGAGCCAAGAAGGCGCCGATGCAATCATCGCAAAGGCGCTGTCTGCTTTCGGTCGCGTGGACGTGCTGTTGAACAACGCCGGGATTTTGCGTGACAAAACCCTGCTCAAAATGAGCCGCGAAGACTGGCAAGCAGTGGTCGACGTGCATCTGAGCGGCAGCTTTTTCTGCACGCAAGCAGCTGCGCGCAGCATGAAAGAGCAGGGCAGCGGCTCGATCATCAACACCACCAGCGTCTCGGGCATGCTCGGCAATTTCGGTCAGGCCAACTACGCGGCGGCCAAAGCAGCGATTTATGGTTTGACGCGTACCGCGTCCATCGAACTGCAGCGCTACGGCGTGCGCGTCAACGCCGTCGCGCCGATCGCCAAGACTCGCATGACCGAAGATCTGCCGATGTTCGAAACGATCGAAGATACGCTGTCCCCGGCGCATGTCGCGCCGGCACATCTGTTCCTGGCATCCAACCTGTCGCACGACGTCACTGGGGTCGTCCTGGCGGTCGCGGGCGCGCGCATGAGCGTGTTCAAGGTGGTGGAGAGCGCGGGCAAGTACAAGGAAAGTGACGGCGGTGTGTGGAGCGCTCAAGAGATCGCCGACCACTTCGACTCGATCAGCAAAGTGTGAAGTTCGCGGCTTGCGCGGCGCTTGGGCCGCAAATCGCTGGAGCTTCGCCCAGATCTCCCGATAAGCCGCCGCAATTGCTGGCAAGATTGCTGGCCGGCCCCCTCGATGTTAGCTTTTTTCTGGCTGATCACTGCGATCCGGCCTGCCTTGGAACATGCGCCGCGAAGCGAACATCCCGCTCTTTCTGTGGATCACCACTGCGCTGGTGATCCACCTTCTGTGGAGCGGCGGCGCTGACCAGACGGCCAAGCTCATCGAGCAGCGCTTGGACATCCAACGCTTCGCGCGCTCGGTGCAGAACCACGTCCGCGGAGTGGGTGCACCGGTCGAGGTGGCGCTGCTCGACGATGACAAGCCGGTCGAGAAAGACGTCGAGGAAGACGAGCCGGACAAACCCGAGGAAGCCAAGGAGCCGGAAGCGAAGAACGCGGAAAAGGACGACCTCGAAGCCGAAAAGAAAGCTCCGCTGAAAGAAGCAGTGAAGCCCCCAAAGGTCGAGCCACCACCGCAACCGCCCAAGAAGCCGGAGGAACAGAAGCCGGAAGAGAAAAAAGCCGAGCCGACACCGCCCGCGCAGCCCCCTCCAGAGTTGACCGTGCCGAAGAAGATCGCCGTGCGCCAAGTGGTGGAGGACGAAAAGCAGCCGGACAATCCGAATGCCGCTTTCATCGCCGACAAGGCGAACCACGTGCAGCAAGAGACGCAAGCGCGCATCACCAGCGCCGATCAGAACGACGCCAAGCCGACGCCTGGCGGTGAACATTCGAGTCCCGACAAATCGCCCGGAGACTCGGACCACTCCCGCGTGATGCAATCGGAGGACAAGCCCGGGGAAAAGGACCACGCGCCCTCCGAAAAACCCGCCTCGGAAGCGGAAAAGCTGGCGCTGATGCGCCCGCCCTCGACCGAACCCGTGCACCAACGCAGCGCCGAGCCGGCGCGAGACCAAACCGGGGCACGAACCGGCGCCGATCGCTCGCAGGCCAGCGCTCCCGGGCAAGAAGGGCAGAAAGCCCAGGCCGAATCCAAGCAAAGCGAAGCCAATCCAGACGTCGTCAATTCGGAAAGCGGGCGATTTACGGTGCCCGGGCCGCGCCAAGCAATGGTCGATCAAGCGGAAGCCAAGGCGCGGAAGGCCCGCCCGTTACCCAAGCGACAGACCCGGGGGGATGCGCTATTCGGCTACGGCTCGACCGGCACGACTGCCAACGGCATCAACTTGAACCTGATGCCCCGCACCGCGGTCGCCGCGATTGGCACCGACCAGCTCGCGCGCGAGCGACAAATCGATGGGGAGCGCCGTCGCAGCGTACACGTCGGCTCGTGGCATCCGATGGACCCGAGCCGCTGGCGTAGCGCCATCGAAAACTACGTCCCGAGCGTTCAGCTCGGCAACCAAACAGCGCTCAACACCGCAGCGTCGGCCTTCGGCAGCTACTTGAGCATGATCCACAATCGTATCCACCCCATCTTCGCGGATTCTTTCCTGGGCTCCCTCGACAGTCTGCCGGCCGCGCACCCCATGAACAATCAGGACCTCAGCACCGAAGTCGAGATCGTTCTGGACCAAGAGTCGGGAAAAGTCGTGCGCATGGGCGTGACCAAGTTCAGCGGCATCACGGCCTTCGACATTGCGGCGCTGGACTCCATCAAACGCGCCGCACCTTTCGGCACGCCTCCACGTGAAATCGTCTCGCCTGATGGCAAGGTCTATCTGCATTGGGAATTTCATCGCAACCAATACGCTTGCTCCACGCTCAATGCGCGGCCCTTCATTCTGAAGGCGCAGCCGGGAACGGCGCCCACGGAAGTGACACCGCCGCCCGCCCCCAGCGATCCGACCGAGACCTCCCCGCGTGAACGTCATGGTCAGAACACGCGCCAGCGCGGCAGCGCGTTCGCGCAGAATTGACCGAGCGTAATTTGCCCGTTCCCGAATCAGAAGAGACCTCTGGGGTCTCTTTACCGATGCTGACGCGAGCGGCCCTGTTGGCGACGATCGTCGGGCGCGGGATCGCGCCCGCGATTCCCGGTCTGGCCGTCGGCATCGCGCCCTTCATCACGCTGAGCGGCCGAGTAGCGGCTTTCCTCAGTCAGCTGGTCGCAGCCGGCGGAGTCGCGGCGGCCATCCGTTTGGCGGGCGGCGCGCTGCGTTTGCCCAAGCTCGATTTGGGCTATCGCCTGATTGCGTTGCCGGGCAGCGCGATCGTGATCGCGCTGGTGATGGCGGCTTGGGCGCGGCCGCTCGCGCCCGAGCTGTGTCGCATGATGGCGCTCGCGGCGATCGCCGCCTCCTTGGCCGGCTCACTGGCCAGCTTGCGCCTGCGTGAAACGCGAGCCAGCGGCCTAGTGCTGGGTGCCGCCGGGCTGTCGGGCCTCGCGCATCTGCTCTCGCGCGAGTTGATGGCCCGTGCAGCTGAACACCTCGATGTCAGCAGCAAGCATTGGGCAATCGGGGTGTCGGCGCTCGCAACTTTGCTGGATGTCGTTACGCTGGGCTTGAGCTTGACCTACCTCGGTCATGGCAAGCTACGCAAAGTAGCGATCGCCGCGGGCTGGGTGCTCGTCCCGGCGCTGGCGCTGGGCGTGTTCGCTGCGCACGGCAGCGCACCGGGCGCGAGCGTCGTGCGCGTGCTCGCCGAGCGCGCATTGGGCCAGCTGTCGCGAGCGCAGACCACTTTCGTACCCGGCGCGCTGCGCTTCACGGTGACCGCGGCATTGCTGTTCGCGGCGGGCGCTTGTGTCGCCAAGCCGGGCGAGCGAGGTCGTGCCAGCGTCGTGTTGGCGATGTCCCTGTTGTCTCTGGGCGCGACGGACATGCCGCTGCCAGCGCTGTGGCTCGTGGTTGCTGCATTGCTTTCTCCGAAGCAGGTGGCGCAGCACAGCCCCGCCGGAGCCCCCGGGCGGGCCCCGAGCGCGCGCAATTAGAGCGTACCGCGGGCTGTAACCGTCTGGTAACGGATCAACTCCGCGGCATAACTGACTGCAATTACAGGCAATGGTGACGCTGTCAGAGACCGTATGTTCAGCTTGGGGTGCATTTGATAAGGTCCGCCCACCTCGCGCATCGAATGGTGATTCGGAATGCAAAGTCCGCCGCGGCTGCTGGTAGTCGAAGACGATCTGACCGTAGCGCGCGCGCTTTCGAGAACGCTGGCGCGCGCAGGTTTCTCGGTCGCGAGCGCGCGTTCTTGTAGCGCCGCACGCTCGCTGGCTCAAAGCTTCGACGTTGCGATCCTCGATCTGGATCTGCCCGACGGCAACGGTGTCGATCTGGCGCGCGCGTTGATGAGCACGGGCAAGGTGCCCACCGTGCTCTTCTTTACGAGCTGCACGGATGCGACGCTGTTGGCGCGTGCTCGCCGCTTGGGCCATGTCGTAGCAAAGTCGCTCGGGACGAGTCCGATCTTGGCTTGGCTCACACCGGTCACGACCGAGGTGGCGGATGCTCCGCAGAGCGGCACCGCGCGTCGCTCTCAGGCGCGAAGCCAGCGCGCGTCGTCATCCTCCTCGTTGCGTCGCGCGCGCGCTCGCTAGACGACTGCCTCCGCAATGCGGTGCAGCGGGCGCAAGCTGCCGTGGGCTGCTCACATCGCGCTGATCACGAGCGCGGCGTAGACCAACACGAGGTAGGGCAGTGAAGCCAAGAACAGCAGCTTGGCCCAGCGATCGACCGTCTTCGTACCTCGACCAAACGCAGCAAAGCCGAAGAACGCGAGCCCGAGCACCAGCGCGACCGCGGCGTACCAAGGCCCGGCCATGCCCAGGCCGAGCGGCGAGAGACTGACGACCAAAAGCAACGCAGAATAGATCAGGATCGAACGCTTGGTAGCGGCCAGACCGCTTGCGTTCGGCTGCACGACGAGGCCGGCGCGCGCGTACTCTTCACGCCGAAACGTGGCAATCGCCAAGAAGTGCGGCAGCTGCCAAACTAGCAAGATGAGGAACAAGGGCCAAGCGCGCGGCGCGAGCGAGCCGGTCATGCTGGCCCAACCGATGAGCGGCGGAATGGCACCGGGCACGGCGCCCACGTGCAGCGCGTAACCAGTGCTGCGCTTGAGCGGTGTATAGGCGAGCACGTAACTCGCGAGCGCCGCCAGCGCCAACCCGGCGCTCGCCAGATTCACGAACAGCGCCAGCACCGTGAGCCCCACGAGGCCGCAAGCCAACGCAAACCACAAGGCAACCTCGGGTGACAGCCGCCCGGTGGGCAGCGGGCGGGAAGCCGTGCGCCGCATCAGCGCGTCGGTGTCGCGCTCGATGTACATGTTGAGCGCGTTGGCCGCTGCCACGACCAACGCCGTGCCGAGCATCGCGATCAACAATCGCCCGAGCGGCCGAGGCCCAGGAGCCACCAGCGCGCCGCACAACATGGTCACCATCACCAGGCCGGCAACGCCCGGCTTGCCAAGTTCGACCAGTGCCGACCAAGAGCGACCACTCGCGTGGTCGGAACTGTCGCGTTCGCCGCTAATACCCGGCACGCTCGATTGCATCCTTCAGCACCTTCGGCCTTTTTCGCGCGGCTCTCAGCGGTGAAACTCAGTTACGCCTTGGCAGCGGCCAGAGGCAGCGCGCCTAGTACCACCGTGTGCCGGTTCCAGCAATCTGATCGCTAAATCCTTGGAATGACTGTTCATTTTGAGGGTCCCGAGGGGATACCGAGGCGCGGACCCAAGCGCGAGCGGACGCTCTGAACGGCGAGCAGGGCCAAACCAGCAAGCGCGGCCCCCGCGATCGCCGCCGCAGGCAGCGCAAGGTAGGTCGCGGGACGCGGCTCCTGACGCTCGAGCCAAGCCACGGTCCACCACAGGCAACCAGACGCGACCGCGCCCAGCAGCGCGCCTGCCCATGCGGGCAACCAGGAGCGAGCAGCGGCGAGCCTGGCCACGCCGTAAGCCGATAGACCCGCGCTCAAGGTGAACAAGCACAACCGAAGCGCAAGCGGGATACGACGCGAACGTCCCCACGGTGGCAGGCCGCTCAGCGTTGCGTGTTGCGCGTGGACCTGGACCTTCATTTGAAACGCGGCAATCGGAAAGGCGAGCGTAAAACCCTCCAGCGCAATCCGCTTCAGATCTTCGCCAAGCGCGATCGACGCGGCGCGAAAGGTTGCCTGCTTGCCGATCGGAGCGCGACCTTGCAGCTCGGGAGCGCGGCCCGCCTCGCACACCCATGCGAAACCGAGCATGGGCACCGTCACTTCCGCACGCGGCGCGCTCTCCACACAGCTCTCGCGAGCGGACTGCACCAACTCCGTTGCCAACTGCCCGGGTGACGTCCCGCGGCCGTCGAGCCAAGTCGAGGCAGCAAAGCTGAACGCACCCAGCGCGAGGGCCAAGCCAACCATTGCCGACGCAGTCGCATGCCAAGGCACCTGGGTCGCCGCACGCGCGAGACTCCCGCTGGCGGCGATGCCGGCAGCTACTGGCACACTCACGAGAAAAGAAAGCTCGAGAGCGGCTGCCAGCAGTGGCCGAGCGAACGGCCAAATGAGCGACAGTGGCAGGTGTTGGCCGGAAATCCTGGGCCACAGACGCAGACCGCCCACGCACAGAAATACGGCAAGGGCGCTGACGAAGACCACGAGGCCGGCAATTGCAGAGCGACGAGCAATCAGGCTCACTGGCTGCAGCCTACCCGGGAGCGCGGCACCTCCGCGCAGGAAACGCAGAGCCGGCCAGTGTCACCGAGGCGAATTCGCACCCGGACCATGGGCCAACCCGGGAGCAGGTCTGCGCGAGCGACCTCGAAATGTTAGCCGATGCGGAGAGTTGCCGAGCGCGTCGGGGGCCTGTGGTATGGTCGACGAACATTCGCGCCGGGTCGGGCAACCCAGGTAGAAGCGATTTCTAGCGGAGGATCCATGCGCATCCAGACTTCATTCCTTGGCACGCTTATTCTGGCCACCTTGTCACTCGCGTCTCTTTCGGCGCACGCCGAGGAAGTCTCGACGACCGGAAAGGGAATTGTCGGCGGCTCACTGCTCGGTGCAGAGGTCGTGTTGGCGACTGAGGCGGCGTTCAAGGTGCAGCCCGCGTGGGCTTACGTCGTGGGCGGCGTCGGTGGTGCCGCGGCCGGTGGCGTTGGTGGATATTTCATCGAGCAAGACGCCAATCCGAAAACCACGATGCTGATGTTGGCGGGCGGCATGGCGTTGGTGATTCCAACCACCGTTCTCGTTCTCAGCGCGACCGCTTACGAGCCGCCAGCAAACTACACGCAAGACCATGCACCGACTGACGAACCGGTGGCAGAACCGCCGCGACCGAATGACACGCCTGCGCCTGCGCCCGCAGTGACTTCGCCGTCCGGAAATGAAGTAACCGCTCCGGCAACTGCACCGAGCGAAGCTCCGCCGCCCCCGGTCACTCCCAACCCGACGAGTTCGGTTCGGAAGCACAAGTCGAACGCGCATCGCACCTTGCCGCTCGACTACCACCTCACCCCACCTGCACTCATCGGCGTATCGTCGAATGCGCTGACCTTGGGAGTGCCGGCGGTGGAGGTGCGCAACGTGTACAGCCGTAACGAGCTCGCGTTTTACGGCGTCAATCAGGCGACCGAACTCCGCGTGCCGGTGCTCAACGTTTTGTTCTGAACGACGCGCGGGCGAACTCGAGAACAGCGCGACGTGGCGAAGCGCCGAAGACGCTGAACGAAAAAAAAGCCCAAACAAAAGCCGAACAAAATCGAGCGCAGAAAACTCAGCTAGCCGGGCGCCCAAATAGTGGTGCTAGTCTCTTAGGTTGCGGCTAATCTCAGCCGTTCATCCCCACGGGATTAGACGACAAAACATGGCACAGCCTGCTCCGCAGAAGCCCGCCGTGGCGGCGCCCCGCACGAAGAAAGCCGATGACCCGGCGCTCGGCAAAGTCATCGCCGGTCGCTATCGCCTCGAAGCGCGAATCGGCGAAGGCGGTATGGGGATCGTATACCGCGCTCGACACGTGCTCATCGATCGCGTGGTCGCAGTGAAGTTGATTCGCCCTGACCTCCGGGGCGAAACACACCTTCGCGCGTGGATGCTGCGCGAAGCGCGCGCCGCCAACCGCGTCGACCACGCGCACATCATCGACATCCACGACATCGGCGAGACCGACGATGGCGAGCTGTACTTGGTGATGGAGTACTTGGTCGGCACACCTCTCTCCAACGAGCTCGCGCACGGACCGATGCCGCTGAACCGGGGGGTGGATATCCTCGAGCAGATGGGCGCAGCACTCTCCCGTGCCCACGACTTGGGCGTCGTGCATCGGGATCTGAAGAGCGACAACATCCTGCTCACCCATCGCGGCGGCAGAAAAGACTTCGTGAAGATCTTGGACTTCGGGCTGGCAGCACTCGCGCACGATCCGCGGCTCGCGCCCAAGGGCGCAGTCTTCGGCACGCCCGAATACATGTCGCCCGAGCAGGCGCGTGGCGAGCAAGCCGGACCGCACTCGGATCTATACGCCCTGGGCGTGTTGTTCTTCGAGATGCTGACCGGACAGCTGCCCTTTCGCGCAGGCGATCGCGACACTCTGCTCGAGATGCAGCGCACGGCGCCCGCGCCACGCCCGACCAGCATTCGCAAGGACTGCCACCCAGCCGCCGAACGAATCGTGCTGCGCTTGCTGGAAAAGGACCCGCGCAAGCGTTACCGCGACGGGCATCACCTGCTCGAGGAACTGAAAGCACTGCAGCGATCGCTACCCAGCGCCTCCTGGGAAAAAGAGGGAACCGGGGAAGCGCCGCCAGCGGCCGCCCCCCCGCCACCTCCCGCGCCCCGCGCGCCGAGCGTGATCGAATGGGCCGGCCGCGCCGGCTTGTTTGCGCGCATGGTCGCGCGCGCATACCCCTCGGGAAACGCAGCGCCCGAGGTCGCCCAGGCTTTGGCCACCCTCTGGGATCTAGCCGCCAAGGCCAGCGGGCTCGAAGGCGAAGTTGCCAGCCACACCCGCAAGCTCGAAGCGCTCGAACGGCGCGGGCGCGCGCTGCGCGCGGAAATCGGTCGCAAAGTAGAAGAGCTGGCGCACGAAGAATCACGCGTATTGCGCGAAGCGGCAGCCTACGGGGAAGAGGAAGAGGCCGCGCGGCGTGAACTCGGGCGCGCCGAGCAAATAGCCGAGGAGCGCGTGGCGAATGCCGATCGCGCCGATCGCGCTGGCATCGGCACACGCGCGATTTATGAGCAGGCGGGCGCTGCGCACGCCATGGTCGAGGCGCAGCGCCAATGGCTGAAGACACGTGAGACCCGGCGCACCGGGCGCGAAGCCAGCGCGGCCGACCTGCGCCGCCAAATCGAAGAGCTTCGTGGACAACTCGCGCGCTACGCCGAGGCCTTGGAAGAAGATTTGGCCACCGGCCGCGAAAAGGTGGCCGGGCGCGCGAGAGAAGGTCTCAAATACGAGAAGAGCTTCTTCGAAGCATCGAACGTGTTGATGACCCACCTCAAGGGCAAGCCGGAATGCCGCGAGCTCATGAACGAGCTCACCGCCGGCGAGCACGAAAACGCTCAGCAGTCGCCCGGTCCGTCGCGCGCCGCAGAAGCTTGAATTTGACTCGGGTTCGAATCCCCGGGGCTCGACAGCTCGCCCCCGGGGACTCGCGAATTTTCGAGTTCGAACGAGGGGCGGAGCGCGTGCCTGGCTTTTTGCTCTGCCACGCGAGCGCCGGCTTGGTCGCGTACTTGAATCGCTGCCCACATTGGTCGGTTGACCTGGACTTGGGCGACGAGCGGTTCTATGCCGAGGACGTCGACCGCATTTATTGCAAGAACCACGGCGCGCTGTTCCGCGTTTCCGATGGCTTATGCGATTACGGCCCGTGCCTGGGTAGATCCTTGGTGCGCTGTGTGATCGAACTCGACGGCGATGACGCTTGGGTCAGCCTGGCTGTTCAACCATGAAACCAAACTTCACTAGCCTGGGTGCAGCATGTGCGGCGGTGGGCGTCGGGCTCGGCGCCTTCGGTGCGCACGGGTTGAGAAACGTGCTTGGAACAGCCGAACTCGGCTGGTGGGACACCGGGACTCGTTACTGGTTGGTGGGTGCGCTCGGCATCGCTCTGTTCGGCTCATTTCAAGGCAAACACGAGAGCAGCGCGCTGCCCGGCTGGTTACTGCTCGTGGGCAGCACCCTGTTCGCGGGCAGCCTTTACGCACTCGCACTCGGCGCCCCGCGCGCGGTCGGGGCAGTGACGCCGCTCGGCGGCCTCAGCCTGATCGCGGGTTTCTTGAGCTTTGCCTGGGTGGCAAGCCGCCGCTGAACGACCAAAACGCAAGAAATTTGCGTAAGAGGCCTAGTTTGGTGTCTACCAGTCAAGGCCTCTCATGCCCGCGCTGTCCTCGCATCCTTTGCCGCTCGAGCTCATCCCGGAGCGGATTCGCGGCATTCGCGTGACACCCGTGTCCTCGCTGGCCGCTCTACCTCGAGAGACCGTCCCCCCATCGAGGCCGCGGCCCCGCGCGCCGCTCTTGGCAGGTCGGTATTCCATCGATCGCTACTTCGATCGCGGGGGCACATCCAAGGTCTACCTGGGTTGGGATCAGCTCTGCGAAGAAGACGTCGTGATCAAGATTCTGACCGACGACGCAGCGCGCTGTCCGGTGCTGCGCGGTCATTTCCTGATCGGCTCGCGCGCTGCCCAGTCGATCCAGCACGAAAATGTGGTCCGGACGCTGGCCGTACGCGACCCGGCACCGGGCACGCCGTACATGGTGATGGAGCTACTGCGAGGCGAGTTGATGGCAGACTTGCTGTTTCGAACCGGGCAGTTGCCCTGCAAAACCGCGCTCTCGTACGCGGCACAAACCGCGGCCGGACTCGCGGCGTTGCACCGAACCGGCATCATTCACTGCGACATCAAGCCGGATAATCTGTTCTTGACCGTCAAAGATGGTCTCCCGAGCGCGCTCAAGATCTTGGACTTCGGGCTCGCAGAGGTCGAGGGTCAGGCGATCGTCAGCGAAGCCCACGCCGTGCGCGGCACCGCACAATTCATGGCGCCGGAACAGGTGCTCGGCGACACTGTCGACGCGCGCACCGACGTCTACTCCTTGGGAGTGGTGATGTTTCGCATGCTGACCGGCCAGCTGCCGTTCGATCTCAAGCTCAGCGCGACCCTGCTCCGCCATCAGTTGTGCTCGCCCACCCCGCCCCTTTCCTGGCTGTGCGACGAGCTCGACCCGAACGTGGAAGGCATAGTGCTCAAAGCGATGCGGAAAAATCCCGAGAATCGCTACGCTTCCGCGCTCGAACTCGCCGACGATCTCGAGCGGGTGCAGAGCGGGCGCGCGCCTCGCACGCCGTTCACAACGCCGCAGTCCGACGTATACACGCCCCGAAGCGCGCGGGCCGAGCAGGCGGCCGCGATGCTCGGCTTCGGACCATCCTGAGCAGCGTGAAGCGCGACTCTGATCAGGCTGGCAACTTGGCCAGCATGAACGAGCGCAGCTTGACCAAGTTTCGCTGATCACGACCGAAGTTCGGCACGACGTAACCTTCGGCCCATTCGCGAACCTCACGCACGAAGTCCGCGCGCACGAGATCATCCGCCAAGATCGTTGCAACGCTGCGGCCGCGCACGGAGCTTTGCTCTAGCCCTGCAACGTACTTGGCGAGGCGATCGTACTCGCTGCCCAAAAATTCCCGTATCAGTTCGGCTTCGCCAGCGAGACGCGCGAGCGTACCGCTCGAATCCGCGCCGAGCTCCCCTTCCGCCTCGAGCCGGACGGCATCAGCGGCTGCGCGCAGAACGAATGCGTCATCGATGAAGCCGAGATCTTCCAGACCGTCTGGGATCAGGTCCAGCGATTTGAACAGGTAGTTCAGCGCCGAAGCAGAGCGCCGCTGAGCGACCGCGCAACCTTCACTCTCCAGCACCGAGGCGAGTGCGCGCGCATCATCCGCCAAAGAGCGGAGCCAATTCGGAAAGGCGTCGAGGCAGCGGGCTTCCAACATGAGATTTTCGCTCTATCAAGGGGCGCCTTCGCTGTAAAGACACGGGGATCGATATCTGGAGCGGGAGTAGGCTAGCCGCTGCTTACGCCGCTGCTTCCATCACACAGTAGGCGCAATGCGTTCTGGGAGAAGATCTTGCGCACCTCGTCCGGAACGAAACCGGCACGCAAGAGGGCGGAAGCCAGCTCTGGAAATCGGCTGGCGTCACGCAGTTCATCGGGCGGACGAATGTCTCCCTCGAAGTCGGAGCCAATCGCCAAGTGATCGATGCCCACCGTGCGCCGCAGGTGCTGGAACTGCTGAACGACGTCACGCAAACGCGCCCTGCGACCTCTTGCCAGAAAAGGCCCGTGAAAGTTCACGCCGATCACTCCGCCAGTAGCCGCGATCGCTCTGATTTGGGCATCGGTCAGGTTACGCGGATGGTCCGCGAGCGCGCGAGCATTGGAGTGCGTCGCGACCACGACGCCGTGCGCTTCGTTCGCCAACGAAAGGATGTCCTCCACAGCGCGATCGGAAGCATGAGAAACATCCAAGATCAGACCGAGCGCGAATGCCCGGCGCACGAAGACCTTCCCCTTTTCGGTCAATCCAAACGGTTTGGGCTCGCGATCCCCGGAAGAGCTCGCGAGCTCGTTGGCGTAGGTGTGCACCAGGCCAACGATACGCAGGCCTCGCTTCGCCCACAGCAACAGCGCCTCTGGATCGTCCGCCAATGGACCCGCACCTTCGAACGCATAGAACGTGCGCACCGCCCCCGGCCCCGCGGCGCAGCCTGCGGAAGCGAACGGCGGCGTGTGCAGCAGTGCCTGACTCAGCCGGAGGTAGGACTGTTCGAGATCCGCCACGCGCGGACCGCTGGCTGACGCGTCACGCGGCACGTACAGCGGCAGCACCACGCCCGACACCCCGCCCCGGCGCAGTGCCTCGACCGAAAACTGGCCCTTACTCGACGCAAAATCGTGGGCTTTGAAGTTGAATTGGTAGGACAAGTCCACGTGTAGGTCGACGACGGGCACGGCTGGTTCAGCAGGCGCCGAGGACGCTTGGGCAGCGACAAACAGCAAAGCGAGCGGGCAAGAGCGGAGCAAGTTGCGCAACGTCCGTTCAGGTTAAGTCAAAGCGTTCGCTGCGTCTCGCGTGAGGCCAACAAAGTGACTCAGATTGCTACGCATTTATTCAAGGCCAGGCCCGAGACGCCGTATCTTTCAACTGGGCAATGCCAGCTCCGAGCCAAATTCCGCCCACCTCCGAGCGACGCAGCACTCAGCGTGAAGGCGAACCGCAGCGCATCTTGTTCGTCGACGATGACGAGCTGATTCTGCGGAGCTTCGAGCGCGCCCTTCGGCGCCAAGCTCAGCAGGCTTCCTGGGAAATTCATTTCGCCACCAACGGCGATGCCGCACTCGCGCTACTGGAGCAGAAGCCATTCGACGTACTGTTGGTGGATGCTCAAATGCCACGCATGAGCGGCACCGCGTTGCTACGGCGGGTGCAAGAGACGAACCCCGGGATCGTTCGCATCTTGATCTCGGGGCATACGGGTCTCGACATGCTGCGCAGCGCGCTGCCCTTGGCTCATCAGTTCATCCCCAAGCCTTGCGACGCGCAACAACTCAAGACCACGTTGGAAAACGCCTGCGGGCTACGCAGCATCCTCAATCGCCCCGAGCTTCGCACGCTGGTTGCCAGCAGCAACGAGCTGGCCTCTGCGCCCCGCACCTATCTCGAAATCGGCAACGCGCTGAGCAACCCGTACGCCAGCACGCGCACGGTGGCCGAGATCGTCGAGAAGGACATCGCGCTGTCGGCGCGCGTGTTGCAGCTCGTCAGCTCGGGGTTTTACGGGTTGCCACGTCAGCTGAATTCGATCGGAGGCGCCGTCGCGTTTCTAGGGGTCGAGGTAGTCAAGGCGATCGTGCTTTCGCTGGAGGTCTGCCAGATGTTTCCGGTTCCGCGCACGATCCCGGATTTTTCGCCCGACACGTTGCAGCGCCGATCATCGGCCGCAGCGCAATTGGCCAGGCGCCTGTTGGGCCACGAAACTGGCGGAGAGAGCGTGCTCATTGCCGGCATGCTGCAGGACATCGGACAGCTGATCTTCGCGGCCCGAGCGGCTCCGCGCTTCTCGATTGCTCTGTCCAGCAGCGCCCGCGCCAAGAGCCCGCTGTACGAGGCCGAGCTCGAACTCTTCGGCTCGACCCATGCGGAGGTTGGAGGTTACCTACTCGGTCTATGGGGGTTACCGCCAAAGATCGTGCACGCGGTGGCTCACCACTTGCAGCCCGTCGCGGGCTCGCGGGTGTTCGATGCCGCGGCCGCGTTGTACGTGGGCAATCTGCTGGCCCAAAACCCCGACGTGCCTGCGCTCGATCAGCCTGCCCCGCGCACCACTGCCATCGATCTCTCGTACCTTCGGGCGCTGGGCGTCGCGCACCATGTCGACGATTGGCGGCGGCTTGCGCGTGAGATGGCGGGCGGCTGCGCCGTCAACGCACGCCTCGCAGCACGTGCCTGACCTCGTACGTAGAGCAGGCCGCCGCGAGTCTCGGTCAGCACCAGCTACTTGGGGATGGCTGGGATGAAATCGCCACAGGGAAAATTGATCTTCAGCGCGTGGTCACCGCTCTTCTTCAGCGCAGCGCAGGCTGCGCCCTGAAGTTCGAGCACCGAGGGTGACGTCAAGCGCCAGCCATCCTTGTCCATGTAAATCAGGAACTTGCCGTCCAATACGACGCTACCGCTGTCGGCGCGGTCCGCCTGCACGGTGCCATTCAAAGTAAACACACAGGATCGCACCCCGCTGACGATGGTATCGAAGGCCGTCGCCAATTCATCCTGGTCGTTGGCCAGGTAGTAGCGTTTCGTCGCGTCGACATCCACCGCGAGGCCCTGGCCCGCGTTGGCTACCGCGCGCAAGTGATCCTCACCAATCTCGTTTCCCACACTGATCACGTAGGTCGAAATCTGTTTTTTGAAGGCGTTTTGCACGGCAGTGACGGAGAGCGCGCGCGCGGCCTCGCGTACCTTTTCGTCGCCGGTGTCCGGATCAGCGCAGGTATCCGGTTCGCCGTCGGTGGCGAGCACGATCACCTTCGGGCCCGGCTCGCTGACGGCGTCGAGAATTTTCACGGCCGCATCGACGCTCTCCCCGGTCGGTGTGTCGTCCTTCCAATCGTTGGCTCGGTACTTGGCCGTGATGGCGGCGAAGTTGTTCAACGCGGGTGCGACGTCAGTGATGATCGGGCAGGTCTTGGGCGGGGTCCCAGCGCCGAATCCATTTTCGCTGGTGTACAGCGCGAGCCCGAAGCGAACTTTCGACTCGAGCGTCGAAATGATGCCGGTATTTTTGTCAATCAGCGCGTCGCGCAGCACGTTCCAGCGGTTACCGTTGCCAAACCGCTGGTCCATACTTCCGGATTGGTCGATCAGCATGATCACCGTCGGGATGGGTGACGTCACTTTCACCTCGTCACGTACGCAACCGTCGGGGACCTCGCCGGGGTTTGGCTCGATGCCGGGTTGAATGCCTCCGCCCACGACGCACTGGCCATTCGGATTGCAGCTCTCACCTGCCGCACAGTTGCCATCGGACGGTGTGCAGTCAGCGGTGCAGGCATTGCTCGCGTTGCAATATTGGCCACTTTCGCAACTGACGAGCGCCGAGCAAGCCGCACCGCAGGTGAGCGTCGATTCACACGGACTCACGTGACTCTCACCGCTGCTGCGGTTGCAGCCGGACGGAATCAAGCTACTCAGAAGGCAAAGCGCAGCAGCCGCAAACAGAGCTCGATTGGAGGAACACGGTGGTCGTTGGGTCATCGCTGATTTCTCCCGTCATCGCCGCAAACGGGGCCGCATGCAAGTGAGCCCATGCGACTCGACCGCGTAGCTCATCCGAAATGGATCCGCTGCGGGCCGGGTTCAAGCCTTCCACTTGATGTTGCAGCCGATGCTCGGAATTTGCTCGCTACTCGGTTGGCTGCCGGCAACCAAGGCAGCCACCGCAGCGCGAGCGTCGCGCCCCGTCACTGGCACCTCGTTGCCGGGGCGCGCTCCGTCGAACTGACCGCGATACGCGAGTTTACCGTCGCTATCGAATATATATAGGTCGGGAGTACAAGCCGCATCGAAGGCGCGGGCCGCCGCTTGGCTCTCGTCATACAGGTAGGGGAATACGTAGCCGGCCTCGGCGGCCTCAGCGGCCATGGCCGGCGGGGCATCGGCAGGGTAAGTAACGGCGTCGTTCGAGCTGATTGCCACCATGCCTACCCCCTGCTCTTGGCAGTAGCGCCCGAACTCGGCGATGCCGGAGCGGATGTGCTTCACGAACGGGCAGTGGTTACAGATGAAGAACACGACCGCGGGCTTGCCAGCCAAGGCGGTGGAGTCGAACACGTTGCCGCTCACCGTGTCCGGCAACGAAAACGCGGGAATTTGCGTGCCGAGCGGCAACATGCGGGAGGGGGTTCGGGCCATTTTCCGAAAGCTTCCCGCCGGCTGAGCGAAGCGTCAACCAGGTCACTGAATTTTACTGGGCAGGACCGCGAAGCTTTCGAAATCGTCACGTTGATATAAAAACGCGTACGTCGCGCGGCTCGAAAGCACGCGTTTTACGTAGCGGCGCGTTTCCACATAGGGGATGAGTTCGACCCAGAGATCGAAGTCCGCGTTCGGCCGCTCGCGCAACCAGCGCTTGGGATTGCCCGGACCAGCGTTGTAAGCCGGGATGGCCAGCAAAGGGTTTTCGGGGAACGCGTTGGCCAGCCGAGCGAGCTCGCCGGTGCCGAGCGCAATGTTCACGCTCGGGCGCTTGAGCGAGGCGCGATCCGCGGGCAGTCCGAGCGGACGAGCGACGCTCTTCGCCGTCGGCACGATCAGTTGCATCAATCCGTAGGCATCGGCGGGGCTTTCTGCGTCGGGGTCGAACGCCGATTCCTCGCGCATGATCGCATAGATGAGCGCGGAATTTTGCCCAGTGCGCTTGGCCTCCCGCTGCACGATCTGGGCAAATGGCGCAGGATATGCCAGTTTCCAGGCGTCCAGCCAGGCGTCGGCGGGCCAGGTAGAGGGCGCGGCAGAGAGCGCGCGCCGCGCCGCCGAGTGCGACAACTTTACCGAGCCGGCCTCTGCGTAGAGCTTGGACAACCCCCAAAGGAGCTCCGGTCGCGAGCTGTCGGCGAGACCGAGCGCGTCCAACTCGCGTGCGCCGTTTTCCAGGTCGCCGACCCCGAACAGCTCGAGAGCGCGGCCGAACCCCGCACCGGAAAATTCTGGGCGACTCGTAACCACGACGGGCCCACTGGGCACTGCTGCGAGCGCGCTAGCCAATACCGTGCGCGCTCGCGCGCCGTCGAGCGCAGACAGCGCGCTGTACGCGCTCAACATGTAGTAGCTGAGCGGTAAATCGCGGATCAGCGACTCGTACTCGGCGAGCGCGCGTTCGGATTCACCGGTTTGGGCCAAGGCACGCGCATGGAAATAGCGCTCCCGACCAGCGAAGTCGGCGGCTCGCGCAGCCACACTGAACTTGTTCTCCAGCACGCGCTCCAGCACGCGCGCGGCGCCTTGGAAATCCTGTTTGTCCATCCTGCGCAGGGCCAGCCGAAAGGAACCTTCGGGCACCATGTCACCATCCGGGTAATCGTCGGGCATGGCGCCGAGCAATTCCGTGAATCGAGCCTCGACCCCAAGCTCGAGATAAGACAGAGCTCCGTACAAGCGAGCGTCGTCTGCTAGCGAATTCTTCGGCGCGTCTTGCTCCAACGCTGCGAAGCGCTTTATGGCCAACATGTGTTGCCCGTCGCTGGCGGCGGCCTTGCCGGCCATGAACTGCGCCCGTGCACGCAAATCAGGGTCCTTGCAGGGGCCGAGTAGGGCCTCCAGGGTCTCGCCCGCCCGCGCGTAAACCCGCGTGGCGGACAACGCTTTGCCGAACAAGAATTGAACCTCGCAGCCAACGCTGCTTTCGCGTTCGGCCTGCGGCAGAGTCGCCAAAGTCTGTTCGGCCGCCTGCGCCGCTTCCGCAAACCTGCGCGCATCCGAGAGCGCACGCACTCGCTCGAGCTGTTCGGCAGGATCGCGCTCGCGATGTTGTGCGCGCAGCGGCTCGGACAACAGACCGAGCGCACGTGTCTCGAGCGCCTGCGCGTTCTGGGTCGTGAGCCGCGCAACGTTGGGCTCGCTTTGAATCCGCCGCGAAAGACTCAGAGCCTCCAAGATTTGCGCTGATCGCTCGCTCTCGCTTGCGCTTGGAGCATCCAACAAAGCCGTGGCCAAACGCAGCTCGTTGTCGGCACGCTCCACGCCTGCCGGCAGGGACACGATCACTTGGCGGTAAGCCTGGATGGCGAGCGCGCGATCCCCGAGCACGCGAGCGGCTTCGGCAATCACGGGCCATTTGAGGCGGGCCACCGGCTCGGCGTCGGGCACCGCTGAGCTGCGCGCGAGCACGTCCTTGGGACGGCCGAGCGCCAGCAGCGCGCGGGCCTCAGCCACGCGCGCGTAGCTGACTAGCGGTGATGAGCCTTGACTGACCCGCGCGTAAGCGACCAACGCGGGCGCGAACTCCCCTGCCTGTTCGTGCAGGCGAGCCAAAAGAAAGTCGTAGCGGAAGCGCTCGCTGGCCGCAGGAGGTGCCTTTTGCAGCCAAATCGAGAGCTCGCGCGCGGCAGCCGCAGGCGTGCCGGCGTCGAGCGCAGCTGCGACCGCCGACAGTTCTGGAATAGTCAGTAACGGCCGGAAGTCGCTGAGTGAGAACGTCGCACTCGGGACATTGACGTGCGCGCTGGGCGCCGTCGGCGCAATGCGGAACGGCGGTGCCTTGGCCATCCGCCCTTCCGGCTCTTGGCGGGCCTCACAGCAAACGAGCGCCACCGCCAGTGGTGCCACCGCCCAGCGCCATGCAAGTGCGCTCATCGAGTGCGCCGCGCTGCGAAGTGGCTGGCGGTCCATTGCTCACTGGCCGCTTCTTCCTCGGCGAGTTCCTGCTGGGCGCTGCGCTCAGCGCGAAATCTGTTCCGATGTGCGTCGATCATCTTCGCTTCGTTGTTCGCCGATGCCAGAGCGCGGCGTGCCACGACTTCCGCAGCGGCCGCCGTCGCATGCGCAGCGCGCGCGCGCCGTTCTTGCTCGGCTTTCTCTGACAGCTCCGCCGCCGCCCCCTTGCGCCATTCGGCGACGACCTCCAAATCACCGACGCGCACGAGCCCATCGTCCAATCGGGCCTGCTCGGCGGCCGATAAGGACGAGATGCTGCGTTCGGTTTGCAGCACCTCGGATTCAGCACGGGCTAGCTCTCCGCGCGCGCCTGCGGCACGCTGCGCGCTTTCGCCCAAAGCAGTCGCTTGGCGGTCGACCCGCTGCTGACGCAGCCAGTGAAGGCTCTGGAATGGATAGCGGTGACGCACGGGCGGAAGTCTAGCAAAGCCCGGAGCGGCGCACGGGCAGCGGCGATTTCTCGCGCATTTTCCCCGAGTTCATCGGTCTACGCCGATGATTTGCGGCTGACTGAGCGGCAGGTCTGGCTCAGGGAGCGAGACCTGCCGATACGGCCTACTCGCCTTCAGCGGAGCGCGAGTGCCATTCCTGCAGGCTCTTTACGAGCTCGCCGCGCTTGGTCAACAGCGCGCTCACTTCCAGGGCGTCCACCGCAGCGGCGCCGGCGGCCATGGTCGTGAAGTAGGGAACGTTCGAGAGCAGCGCGTTGCGCCGGATCGAGTAGCTGTCCGCGATGGCTTTGGCGCCCTGAGTGGTGTTGATCACCAACTGCACGCGTGCATCGTGAATGGCGTCCACCACGTGCGGCGAGCCTTCGAGCACCTTGTTCACGCGCTCCACCGGGATGCGGGAGCGGGCAATCGCGTTGGCGGTGCCTCCGGTGGCCATGATCGAAAAGCCCAGGTTTCGCAAACGCCGCGCGACCTGGCAGGCAATTTCCTTGTCGTCGTCTTTGACACTGATGAACGCGACGCCGTGGTCCGGAAGCCGCACGCTGGAAGCGGCCAGGGACTTGCTGAAGGCCAGCGCAAAACTGCCCGCGATGCCCATGACTTCGCCGGTGGAGCGCATTTCGGGACCGAGGATGGTGTCCACGCCAGGGAACTTCTGAAACGGGAACACCGACTCTTTCACGGCCACGTGCATGGGCAGCGCACGGTCGAAGATTTCGAGCTCATCGAGCGTTTTGCCGACCATGACTTTGGCAGCGATTTTGGCCAGCGGCCGCCCCGTGGCCTTGGCCACGAAGGGCACCGTGCGCGACGCTCGCGGATTGACCTCGAGCACGTACACTTCGTGGTCCTTGACCGCGAATTGCACGTTCATCAGGCCGACCACGTTCAGCTCGAGCGCGAGCTTCTTCGCCTCGTCTTCGATCTGGGCCACGACTTTGCTGTCCAGCGTGTGCGGAGGCAGCACGCTGGTCGAATCTCCGGAATGCACGCCGGCTTCTTCGATGTGCTGCATCACGCCGCCGATCACGGCGCGCTTGCCGTCACAGACCACGTCGACATCCACTTCGGTGGCGTTCTTGAGGAACTGGTCGATGAGCAGGATCTGCGAGCCGCCTTCTTCACGCGCGGCGTCGATCGCGAGCTGCACGTAGGCATCGAGCTCGCTGTCCGACCAGCACGTCATCATGGCGCGGCCGCCCAACACGTAGCTCGGGCGGACCAGCACCGGGAAGCCGATCTCAGTCACGATTTTGCGCGCTTCTTCGATGCTGCGCGCGATGCCCGCACGCGGTCGCTTCAGGCCCAGCTTGCTGAGCAGCGCGTCGAACCGCTCGCGGTCTTCGGCCCGATCGATGGCGTCTGCGCTAGTGCCCAAAAGCTTGATACCGGCTTTTTCCAGCGGGACGCTGAGCTTCAGCGGAGTCTGCCCACCGAACTGGACGATCACGCCCAAAAGTTCGCCTCTGGACGCCTCCTCACGACAGATGGCGAGCACGTCCTCGAGTGTCAGCGGCTCGAAGTACAGGCGATCGGAGGTGTCGTAGTCGGTCGACACGGTCTCCGGGTTGCAGTTGACCATGATCGTCTCGAGCCCGAGCTCGCGCAGCGCGAAGACCGCATGGCAACAGCAGTAATCGAACTCGATGCCTTGGCCGATACGGTTTGGGCCACCGCCCAAGATGATGACCTTCTTCTTGTCCGAGACGTCTGCCTCGGATTCGGTCTCGTAGGTCGAGTACAGGTAAGGAGTCTTGGCCGGAAACTCGGCCGCACAGGTGTCGACACGCGCAAACACGGCGCGCACGCCGAGCTCGTCTCGCAGCTTGAAAATCTCCGTCGAGGGTTGCCCGCGGAGCGCGCCAATTTGCACGTCGCTGAAGCCGAGGCGCTTGCTCTCGCGGAGCAGATCCGCGTCCAAAGCCGGCGCGTTCTTCAGCTTTTGCTCTTGCTTCACGATCCGCTCGAGCTGAGCCAAAAACCAGGGGTCGATGCCGGTGATTCTGTTCAAGCGCTCGGTGGAGATGCCGTGGCGCAGCGCATCGCCGACGTAGAACAAGCGCTCCGCGGTCGGCACCCGAACCGCCTTCTCGAGCGCGGCCCAGAGTTCGTCGCCAACCGGTGGCGGCAAAGTCGGCTTGGGCATGGCCAAGGGCGGCGCGTCATGCGCCAGATCGCGCGCCGCATCCGGCGAGAACTTCAAGTTCCGATAGTCGATGCGGTCGAACAAGCTGACGAAGCCGGCCTTGCCCGTCTCCAACGAGCGCGCAGCCTTCTGCAAAGCTTCGGGAAATGTGCGACCGATGGCCATGGCCTCACCAACGCTCTTCATTTGCGTGCCGAGGCGCGCGTCCGAGCCCGGGAACTTCTCGAACGCGAAGCGAGGCCACTTGACGATCACGTAGTCGATCGTCGGCTCGAAGGCGGCGCTGGTACCGGTAATGTCGTTCTCGAGTTCATCGAGCGTGAAGCCCACCGCGAGCTTGGCGGCGATCTTCGCGATCGGATAACCCGTAGCCTTCGAGGCGAGCGCGCTCGAGCGCGAGACGCGTGGATTCATTTCGATCACCAGCACACGCCCGGTCTTGGGATCGATCGCGAACTGCACGTTCGAGCCGCCGGTTTCGACGCCGATTTCCCGCATCACGCCGCGCGCCGCGTCACGCAAGCGCTGGTACTCGCGGTCGGTCAGGGTCATCGAAGGCGCAACCGTGATCGAGTCGCCGGTGTGCACGCCCATCGGATCGAGATTCTCGATCGAACAGATGACGATGAAGTTGTCCGCGGCGTCGCGGATGACTTCGAGCTCGTACTCTTTCCAACCGATCAGGCTCTCTTCGACCAACACTTGATGCGTCGGCGATTGCAACAGCGCCCAGTCGAGCTTGGGCGCGAGCTCCTCGGCGTTCTCCACCACCGCGCCGCCGGAACCACCCATGGTGAAGCTGGGTCGCAGGATCACCGGGTAACCGGTCTTCTCCACCACCTCGAGCGCCTGAGCCAAATTCTCACAGTGAGCAGAGACCGGCGACTCGAGACCGATCGCGGTCATCGCGTCCTTGAACAGCACGCGGTCTTCGGCTTTGCGAATCGCGCCGACTTGCGCACCGATCAGGCGCACTCCGTGCTTCGAGAGCACCCCTTGGTCGTGCAACTCGAGCGCCAGGTTGAGCGCAGTCTGCCCGCCCAACGTCGGCAGCAGCGCATCCGGTCGCTCGCGCTCGATGATCGCGGACACGGTCTCCACCGTGAGCGGCTCGACGTACGTACGCCTCACCAGCTCGGGGTCGGTCATGATCGTGGCTGGGTTCGAGTTGACCAGCACCACGTCGTAACCGAGGCCCGTCAGGGCCTTCGCTCCCTGGGTACCGGAGTAATCGAACTCGCAGGCCTGCCCGATGACGATCGGGCCAGAACCTAACAGCAGAATCTTGCGGATATCGTTCCGACGCGGCATCGAGGTGCGCCCTTACCACACGCCTGTGCGCGCCTAGTGCTAAAAACCGGGCACACCTCGAAACCGGCCGTCGACGAAATTCCGTTCACAGCGCCCGCACGATGGCAGCACCGGGCCGTCACCAATGCTGCGAAAGGGGCTCGCGCCCGTCGGCCAGGCGACCGGTCGCCGGTTTCGGGGCGCGCTGGCCAGGAAACGCCAAATCACTCGCGCCGCATGCTTGACGAGGCTCGAAGCTTCGTCCATAAGTCCGCCCCCCGGCCCCTTTTTGCGGTTTGTCCGCACGCCGGCTTTGCGGAAGGTGCTAAACGCCCTTCGCTTCTCGGAGTCGAATTCCCATGCCGAAGATGAAGACCAATCGCGCTGCCGCCAAGCGCTTCAAAGTGACTGGGAGCGGACGTGTTCGCCGCCCCAAGGGCAACGCCCAGCACGGGATGATCGGCAAGTCGCGCAAGCGCCGTCGTCGCCTGCGCGACAATGACATGGTCGATGCGGCCATGGAGCACCGAGTCAAGATCATGCTCCCCTACGGGTGAGCCGGGAATTTAGGAGAATTTAGAAATGTCGCGCGTCAAACGAGGTCCGTCGCCCCGCCGCCGCCACAAGCGCGTGCTGGACCAGGTCGAAGGCTTTTTCGGAGGCCGCAAGAACCGCTATCGCCAAGCGATGCGTGTTCTGTGGAAGTCCTGGCAGTATGCATACGCTGGTCGCAAGCTGCGCAAGCGTGATTTCCGAGTCTTGTGGATCGCGCGCATCAACGCGGCGGCTCGTGCCAACGGCACCAGCTACTCGCGCCTGATCGCCGGCCTCAAGAAATCTGGTCTCGAGCTCGACCGCAAGATCCTCGCCGATCTCGCCGTGAACGACACTGGTGCGTTCACGCAGCTCGCTGCCCTGGCCGTAGCCAAGTAACCCGCGTCCCGAGCGCCGTGTCCGACCCGACACTCGATATCGAGGCGGGCCTCGCGGCCTTCGGGCCTCGCGCGCGCGCTGCATTCGAAGCTGCTGCCTCCGAGCAGGAGCTTCGCAACGCGCGCGCCGAGTTACTGGGCAAGAAGGGCGACCTGACGGCCATTTTGCGCAGCCTGGGCCAGCAGCCTGCTGAAAAGCGGCGCGAGCTCGGTGAGCGTGTGAATGGCGTGCGCGCGCAGGTCGAGTCGGCCTTCGAGGCACGGCTGAGTGCCTTGCTCGGCGCCCTGCGCACCGCGGACTTGAACGCCCCGCCGTTCGACATGAGCTTGCCGGGGCGCGTTGCCGAGCGCGGCCATCATCACCCCATCACCCAGGTGATGGATGAGGTCTTGGACATCTTCCGCTCGCTCGGCTTCGAGGTGGCGTGGGGCCCACAGATCGAACTCGAGTCGCACAACTTCACCAAGCTGGCTTTTCCCCCGGACCACCCGGCGACGGACATGCAGGACAGCTTTTGGGTGAAGGTCGAGGGTAGCAAGCCCGACGCGCGCGTCTTGCTGCGCACGCACACCAGTAACGTGCAAGTGCGCGAGATGAGCACCCACACGCCTCCCATGGCGATCGTCAGCGGCGGCAGCGTGTTCCGTCGCGATGACGACGTGACCCACTCGCCGATGTTTCACCAGATCGAGGGATTCCTCGTCGACGAGCAGGTGAGCTTCGCGGAGCTGAAGGGCGTGCTGACCGAGTTCGCGCGCCGCCTGTACGGCCCGAACACGCCAGTGCGCTTCCGACCGAGTTACTTCCCATTCGTCGAACCCGGCGCCGAAGCGGACGTCGGCTGTGTGTTTTGCAAAGTCGAAGATGGCACTCGCGCGAACTGCCGAGTGTGCAAGGCCACCGGCTGGCTGGAAATCCTCGGCTGCGGGATGATTCATCCGGACGTGTTGACTCACTGTGGCATCGATCCCGAGCGCTACACGGGCTTCGCCTTCGGTATGGGCGTCGAGCGCGTGCTGATGCTCCGCTACAACATTCCGGACATTCGGCTGTTGTTCGAGAACGACCCGCGCTTCATCGCGCAATTCTGAGCCCAGAGCGCGGAGGACAAATGGGGCGGGCCCACTGCCCCCTCGGTAACAAAACGACACAGGTCGCCGAACTGCTTTCGGGCCGAGCGGGTACCACCAACAGTGGATGCCGTTCCGACCGACTTCAGTGCCTGGGGTGAGACGCCACGGGTCTCAAAGCCAGACAGTTAGACACCGACCTCTGATCGGAGCGGCGCCGCCACGACATTCAGATCCTAGTGCTCTGGGGATCGCCAACTGATGTGCCGGCTGGCTCACACCGCAAATCTTGCGAGGCCGCGCGCTCGCGTGTCACGCCCACATCAGGATTTGGCGTTTCTGGCCCGCGAGCCTTGACGCATTGCTCAGCGAGCCTGAAATGAATCTCATGAATTTCAAGGGCAGAACTAACGGCGAGGAACAAACCAGCCGTAGACTTTGTCTAAGAAATCGAGGCCCCTTGCCGCTACGCGGGGCTTCAGTCAAGCCAGTTTTGAGGATTTATCAAAATCGGCCCGCCGACCAGCGAATTCGATGAATCTGTTTCGGCTTGTTGACCGTACTGTTAATTGAAGCGTTTTTTAACCCGGCCCGCCCCCATGACCTCCAGAGCTACGCAAACCAAAACCCCTCGCCCCACTGCTGGCGCGAAAAAACTGGGCGCGCCCGCGCAACTCAGTAGGGAAGCAGCTCCGGGCAGCGTCAAACGGCCGGCACGCAACTTGCTCAAACCATCGCTGATGACCGCATCCGAAAAAGAATCCACCGAGCGTCAAGCCTCTCGCCTGGCGGCTCACCCGGTTGCGCCATCTAGCAGCTCCTCCCCCTCATCCCGCAAGGCAGCCATGTCCAACAAGACCGCTTCCGCGAAAGACACGACCCAAGAGTACCGAGAGGATTCCGTCGAGGATACCGCGGTCCGTCGTTCACCCAAAGGGGTCGGCTCCGAAGCACCGTCGTCCGAAGACGGGCCGGAGGAAACACCGGACCTCGCCGCCGACGCGGGTGGTTTCGCCTCGGAACCGCCCACGCCCGGCGTGGTCGACGGCTCGAGTGATTCGATGCTCTCCCGCTACTTCAGGGAGATGGCCACCCATCAGGTGATGGGCCCGGACGAAGAGCTGCAAGCAGCGCAAGCGGTCGAGAATGCAGAGATCGACCATTGGGCGGCCCTGCTCGCTTACGTGCCCGCGGCGGAACACGTGCTCGAGCAGCTGGAGCGTGACGTCGCGTCGTTGAACCCGGAAGAGCGCCCGGAGCTGACTCAAGTAGCGGAGCTCCGCAAGCTGACCAAGGTGTATCGCAAGCAGCGCTCGAAGTTGCATGCAGATCAGCTGCGGCAATGGACTGAACTCACCGAAACACTCGCGCGCGACATTCGTCTGCCCGATTCGGATCGGATCTGGATGTCCAACGCCAACCGCGCCGCTCGTGACGTGGTGAACGACGCGCCGGAAGAAGATCCGGAGCGCGTGGTCGTCCCCGACACGCAAGCGTATCGCCGATACGTCGAGCGCGTGAAGTCCACTGACACCACGCAACGCTTGGCGAAGAACCGCTTCGTCAAGGCCAATCTGCGCCTCGTCGTCAGCATTGCCCGACGCTACAACCGTGGCCGCCTACCGCTGATCGATCTGATTCAAGAAGGCAACATCGGCCTGATGAAAGCGGTCGAGCGCTTCGATCACGCGCGCGGTTATCGCTTCTCCACCTACGCTTCCTGGTGGATTCGGCACGCCATCAGCCGCGCCTTGGCTGACAAGGGGCGCGCGGTCCGCATCCCAGTGCACATGCTGGATACGTACAACCGCGTGGCGCGGGCGACGCAAACCATCATCGCTCGCACCGGCAAAGAACCTTCGGTCGAGGAGCTCGAGAAGGAAACCGGAGTTCCGCGCGACAAGCTCGACAAGGTTCGGGACCTCTACGCCGACACCCCGTTCTCCCTGGACCGCCCCGTGGGCGATGAAGACGGTCGACGCTTCATCGATTTCTTGGTCGAGGAGAATTCGCTCTCACCGTACGAGAGCCTCGCAAACCAGAAGTGGGCTGAAGAGGTCAAGCGCTTGCTCGACACCCTGACGCCCATCGAATCGCGCATCATCCGCTGGCGCTTCGGGCTGGATAACGAGGACGAGCTCACCCTCAAAGAGATCGGCGATAAGTACAATCTGTCTCGTGAGCGCATCCGCCAGCTGCAAGAGCAGGCGATCGGTAAGATTCGCCGTCAAATGCGCGACTTCTAAGCCCAAATCCGAGTTTCCCCGGCGCACCTCCGGCGCCGCGGGGAACTCGGAGCACTCTAACCGAACCCCCGGCCCAATTTGGCGTCGGGGGTTCTCGCGTTTGTGTCGGGGAAATGTGCCCCTGGCGAAGCGCCCCAGAAACTTGTTTCGGGCCTGCGTTCAGACAACAAAGCTCAGTGATTCCAGCCGCTTATGACCTAAAAGGCGACTGCGAAACGAGCTTCTCTTTACATTTTTCAGAGTCGAGCGCATAAGCGCGCACGCGCAAGCGGAGATAGCTCCGAAGGCGCCGGACCCGTTCGCTCTTTGCGGCACCACGGGCAAACCCAACAGGCACGCTCTCGTAGCCGCGGGTGAAGGGAGTCCGTCCGAACCAGTTTCGGCCTCGCCAATGCTCCCTCCCCCCCTACGAATTCGCGCGGCGCTCGGCGAAGCACGTGCGACCAGCCTCGGTTTTTGGTGATGAATCTGTTCGTATTCCCGCGCTGGGCCAATAAAACTCGGCAGATCGCAGGAGTCGTGCTCGGAGTGGCGCCGATCTACTTGATCGCGCTGATCTGGTACGGCGCTTCCCCCAAGACGACGGATGTCGGCTACATGCCCGAGCAGCCGGTCCCGTACAGCCACGCGCTGCACGCGGGTCAGCTCGGCATCGACTGCCGGTACTGCCACAACACGGTCGAGGACAGTTCGCACGCCGCCATTCCCGCGGCCCAAACATGCATGAACTGTCATAGCAAAGTCTGGACGACCAGCCCCAAGCTCGAGCCCATCCGCCAGAGCTACCAGACGGGTAAGGCGGTCGAATGGGTGAAGGTCCACGACCTGCCGGACTACGCGTACTTCAATCACAGCGCCCACGTGACCCGCGGCATTGGCTGCGTGAGCTGTCACGGCCGGGTCGATCAGATGGAAAAAGTCTATCAACACGAGCCGCTCAGCATGGGCTGGTGTTTGGACTGCCACCGCAATCCAGAGCCGAACCTAAGGCCGGTCGAAGAGGTCACCAATATGACTTGGACCCAACCGAGTCCTGAATTCGGCAAAGAGTTCCGCGAAAAGAACCACATTGCTCCTCCAACCGACTGCTCGACATGTCATCGATAAGCGATAAGTCCAAAAAGAGGCTCAGCGTTCTGTCCAACGCTTCGGTCAGCGCCACCGCCCCTTCGGTCGGTACCGGCGACACCTCGAAGCCAACCTACTGGAAGAGCTTGGCGGAGCTCGAACAGAGCCCGGAGTTCCTGGAGCTGGCGGCGCGTGAATTCGCCGCCCCACTCGATCAGGAACCGCCGAACTCGCCTGGTCGGCGACGCTTCATGCAGATCATGGGCGCCTCCATGTCACTGGCAGGGCTCGACGCCTGCCGCTGGCGCGAAGACAAAATCCTGCCGCTCTCGCGCCGGCCGGAAGGGACCATCCCGGGTTCCAGCCGCTATTTCGCGACTGCCATGGAGATCAACGGCAACGCCGTTGGCTTGTACGCGGCGAGCTACGACGGTCGCCCGATCAAGATCGAAGGCAATCCCGCTCATCCGGACAGCCTAGGGGCCGCCGCCGCGTTTCATCAAGCCACCGTGCTCGGTCTGTACGATCCGGACCGCAGCACCAGCGTCGTGAGCGGCGCCGGTGCAGCACGCAAAGAGAGCTCTTGGGGCGAATTCGCCAAAGCGCTCACTGAGCTCTCGGGCGGTCTGCACACGAGCGGAGGAGCCGGACTGCGGGTGCTCGCCGAACGCAGCTCCTCGCCCAGCCTGGCCGAACAAAAGCGACGACTATTGGCCGCCTTCCCGCAGGCCAAGTGGATCACCTTCGAGCCGAGCGCGTTCGACGGAGCGCGCGCGGGCAGCGTGCTCGCCTTCGGCAAGGCGCATCGAACGCACTATGCGCTCGACGCCGCCAAAGTCGTGGTCACGCTCGACGCTGACGTCGTACACCCGACGTTCCCGGCAGGGCTCGCGAACGCTCGCGCCTTGATCAAGAACCGCGTTCCGGACGCAGGCGAGATGAGCCGCGTGTACGCGATCGAATCGTGCGTCAGCTTGACGGGCGGCATCAGCGATCATCGCTTGGCGGTGAAGGCTGGGTTCATCAAGGCGGTCGCTGCGTACCTCGACGCCGCGGTTAGCGCCAAAGCGAATCCCCTGCCTGAGCTGGGTGCCGCGCAAGCCAAGCCCGCCGCAGAGTTCCTCAAGGACGCCAAGGTGGCGACCTTCTTGGACGCCGTGGCGGCGGATCTGCTGGCCAATGTCGGTCAGAGCGTGATCGTCCCGGGTCAGCATCAACCAGCCGAGGTCCACGCGCTGGTGCATCGCCTGAACGCGGTGCTCGGCAACGTCGGTCGCACGGTGTTTTACACCGAGGATACCGCTGCCGAAGCGCAGAGTGACGTGGCAGCCCTCAAGGGCCTGACCGACGAGCTCAACGGCGGCAAGGTGGAGACGCTGCTGATCCTGGGTGGCAACCCGGTGTTCACGGCGCCCGCAGATCTCGGCTTCGGCGACGCACTCGCCAAGGCCAAGAGCAGCATTCACCTCAGTCTGTACGAAGACGAGACCTCGCAGCGCGCCAGCTGGCATTTGCCGGCCGCGCACTACTTGGAAAGCTGGGGCGACACGCTCTCTTGGAACGGCACGCTGAGCATCGTCCAGCCGCTGATTCTGCCGCTCCACGGCGGAAAGAGCGCGCTGGAAGTGGTGGCGATGTTCGCAGGCGAAAAGGAGCCGAACGCACTCGAGCTCGTGCGCACGGGTCACCCCGAGCTAGCGAGCGAGCACGCGTGGCGGAAGGCCCTGGCCAGCGGCGTAGTCGATGGCACGGGCGCGGCGCGCACCGAGCCCAAGCTCCAGCCGCTCACCCCCATCGCGCTCACCGAAGCCGACCTGGGTGCGCTCGGCGGAGCCAACGGCAAGCTCGAGCTGGTGTTCTCGCTCGACCCCAAGATCGTCGACGGTCGCTACGCCAACAACGCTTGGCTACAAGAGCTGCCCGAGTCGATGACCAAGTTGACCTGGGACAACGCGCTGATGATCAGCCCGCGCACGGCCAAGGAGCTGGGCGTGAACGACGCCGACTCGGTCACGGTCAGCGTCGGCAATCGTCAGATCACGCTCCTGGCACTGATCGCGCCGGGCCACGCGGATGGCTCGCTGCGCATCACGCTCGGGCACGGTCGCACCGCGGCCGGGCACGTGGGCGGTCTGGTCTCGGAAAGCATCGATCCGGTAGGCGCCAACGCTTACGCGATTCGCACCTCCGACGGTTACAGCATCGCCAGCAACGTCAGCGTGCAGAGCCACGGCACGGTTTCGTACCGCGTCTCGAGCACGCAGGACATCTACACCGTCGGCGAGATCGGCCAAGAAGGCACGCAAGAGCGCCTGCCGGCATTGGTTCGCGAGGGCACGCTCGAGGAGTTCAAGAAGGACCCCAAGTTCGTCGAGGAGAT
>Ga0164308_10000048_pt1 | contig 54437 bp, 54 predicted proteins | sample Whisoiple_246_MG_FD_109983 | JGI IMG/M metagenome (GOLD analysis project Ga0164308, IMG submission 109983) | Soil microbial communities amended with fresh organic matter from upstate New York, USA - Whitman soil sample_246_MG | ecosystem: Environmental > Terrestrial > Soil > Unclassified >... | reverse complement strand
GTTGCCGCGCTCGCCGAGGCGGATCACCTCGTCGGACGCCTGCGTGTTCAGCTTCTGGAACAGGTTCTGCTTGGCGTCCACGACGCCGCGGCGGAGCTCGTCGATCGTCTCGTCGACGATGGTGTCGATGTTGGGGACGGTCGCGAGGTTCGTCTTCAGCCAGGCGCTCATCACCCGGAGGGTCGCCTCGGCGCTCTTGCTGCCGACGCCACCCTTCGCCGCCAGCCCGAGGCGGTCGATGATGAACTCCTCGGTGTCGCGGGTGCCGATCTTGACGGAGCCGTCGCGCATGCCGAGCGCGTTCAGGCCGAGCCGCAGCGCGCGGTACGCGTCGTCCTCGATCTCGATCGCGACCTGGACGTGCTGGCGCACCATGTCGCCGTCGAAGTCGCCGTCGATCATCTTCAGGATCGCGTGGCTGACCTTCAGCAGGCCCTGCCCGCCGTCGAGCGTGTCCTGCAGGGAGACCTGCGGCATCAGCATCTGGAACGAGCCTGCGCTGTTGTTCGGGGAGCGGCTGAGCAGCACGCCGACGGCCTTCGCGTACGGGCTGCCGGTGATGACGTCGCCCTCCTGGACGACCGAGTCCCACGCGACCTGGATGACCTCGTTCGCGTCGCGCACGATCTGGGCCTGGCGCTCCGGAGTCGCCGACACGAACTCCCGCTGCAGCCGGTGCATCTGCTCCAGGACCATCGCCTGAGCCTCCGCGATGGGCTCGAGCTGCGGCGCCGGGTTGCGCTGGGCGATCTGGTCGCGCACGGAGTCGGCGTTGCTCTGGAGCAGGTTCACGACGGAGTCGAAGTCGCTCAGCACGACGTGGTTGGGGATGTCGCTGGACTGCAGCGAGCCGAGCGTGAACGTGCCCTCCAGGGCCGGGTTCAGGCTCCGCATCTCCTTGTCCTGCGTCAGCAGGGCGGCGTCCAGGCTCTTCTCGAGACCCACGTCGAACTTGACGGCCTCCATCACCTGCTCGCGCGCCGCGCGCTCGCCGGCCTCGCGGAGCCCCATCGAGACGAGGGGCGGGGCGGCGGTCGCCTGGCGCTTCTGCTCCGGCGTCCAGCTGTCCCACTGCTCGCGGGTCGGCGGGGTGACGTTGTTCAGCTTGGCGATCTGCTGGCTCCGCAGGTAGCCCCGCTCGTTGGCGGAGTAGCTCCCGACCCGGGCGCCGACGCTCATGCCCGCGCCGGCGGCGGCGCCCTGCAGGTAGCTCATGATGACGTCGTTGCCGTCGGGGGTCCAGCCGTGGCTCAGGGGCTCGAGCACCGACTGGGTCGCCTCCTCGAGACCCTCGCCGAACGCGTTCACGAGCGCCGTCTTCGCGAGGTTCGTGCCGCCCTCGATGTCCTTCGCCGCCTGGTACAGCAGCTGGTTCGCCTGCTGAGGGCTGATCGCGCCGCCGTGCTGCGCCCGCATGATCTGGGTCTGCAGCTTCGCGCTGGCCCACATCGTCGCCTCGCTCGGGGCGAGCATCGTCATCGTGGTGCGCGGGGTGCCGACGACCTGGCCCGCCTCGTCCAGGTAGAACTGCTTGCCACCGATGCGCTCGGTGCGGACGGCGCCCTCCGGCATCGTGCGGTTGAACAGGCTGAGCCGGCTCGCGTCGTCGACCGTACCGAGCGCCGCGCGGTCTGCGCTGGTGACGGCACGGGCGATGCCTCGAGCCCCGGCGAGCTGGACGACGTCCATACCCACCGCGCCGATGGCGGCGAGCCACTGGCCCGGGTCGTCCGGCGCGTCGAAGTTGCCGATGCGGTCGTCGAACCGCGCGCCTCCCTGGAAGGCGAGCTGCCCCGCGCCGCCGGCCACGGTCGCGCCCATCGCCGTCTTGAACGCGGCCTGGCCGACGGGGCTGGCGAACTGCAGGAGCGAGTCGCCGAGGGTCGCCGTGATCCCGAGGCCCGTGAGCCACCAGGGCCGCTCGGCGCCCATGTCGTAGTAGGCGCTCGAGTCGTCCCAGCCGCCGTTGGCGAGGTCCGTGATACCCTGCGTCAGGTTGGAGAGGGGGGTGAAGGCGCTCAGCGCCGCGCCGCCCCACTGCTGCAGGCCCGTGCTCAGGCCGCCCGCCGGGCCGAACTGCTCCGCGGCCATGCCCGTCTGCACGGTGGCCCGCGCCGCCTGGTCGACCAGGAAGTCCTTGTTGGCCGCCGCCGCCACGCCACCGACCACGGCACCGGCTGCGATGCCGATCGGGCCTCCGAAGATGCCGAGCGCCGCGCCGCCCACGGCACCGGCGGCGATCGCCAGGGTGCCCTCGACGGCGTCGTCCCACTCGCTCTTCTGCTGGTCGATCTCGCTCTGGTAGGCCTTGCTGCCCTGGGCCGCCGCGACGTTGCGCGTGTCCTCCGCCGCGCGGGCGTCGACCGCCTCCTTGACCGCGAGGGGGTTCGAGCGGAGCCGCTCGTACGCGTGCTTCTGCTCGTCCGCGCTGAGGCTCAGCTGCGCGAGCATCTGGTAGCCGGTGGCCTCGTCGTAGCCGCTCTTCGGGTCCAGCAGGTTGCCCCGGTAGGTGCCGTCCTCGTACACGTCGCCGAGGCGGATGTCTCGCCCGTCGGCGGCCTTCTGGCCCTCCCACGTCGCGACGCCGGTGAAGTCCTCGCTCGAGTACCAGTCGCCGATCGTGCCGGCGTCCAGCCGCGCGTTGCGCTGGTCGAACATCTTTTGGTAGAAGGGCGTGTTCCAGCCGTTCTCCGTGGAGCCGACCTGGCCGCCGCTCTGCCACTTCGGGAGCCGGGGCGCCGCCTCCAGGGCGAACCGGCTGCCCTGCCAGCCGCCGGCGGCGCGCGTCTCATCCTGGGTGACCGACTGCTGCTGGGCTCCGACGGGGGCCGCGACCGGCGCCTCAGTAGCAAACCGGGATTCGCGCCAGCCGGCCATCGACCACTCCAACGCCGGGGGACGGGTCCGGCTACTCCCTCGATTATAGCCCGTCCCTGGCGGGTTTCGCGCGCCCCACCTCGGCACACTCGCCGCCGGAGGGAGCCCCGATCCCCGGCCGAGGGCGACCCTCGCTCCCGGGGAACTCGGCCCGGGACCGCCGGGCACGGGCCTCTACCCGGGAAACACGGGTGACGATCCGGAGTCGGGGCGGAATCCCCGGGGAAAACCGTTACGAGAGTTGAGAAGGTGCCGATGGTTCTCAGGAAAGCGGGAACTTTTTCTGTGGAGATCCATTAATACAATAGAAACAAATAACACACATCTATACCCCCCTATACATGTATATGTATGGGTATAGGTCAGTCATATAAATCATTGAATCGATAGTATCAAGTGAATCAAGTATCAATTTTTGGATCAAGTCAATCTAGCCAAAGGAACTTCGTCACCATGTCCGCATTTCAGCTCAATCTCCAGCCGTTGCTCGACGCCCAGGTCACCCGCATGCTTCAGGACCCCAAGGTCACTGAGGCACAGAACGCCATCCTCGACAAGATGATCATGGAAGTCACGGACGACATGCTCGTCAAGGTCGAGAACATCGGCAACAAGCTGGCTGAGCTTCGGGCAACACCCGAATCTCGGACTGCCAACGCGACACTCATCGCGTTCTACGAGCGTCAGCTCAACCGCCTCGCGGGTATCAAGTAGCATCTCGCTACTGCCTAAACAGTCAGGTCCCAATCGGGACCTCTCTGTTTTTCTAACGTCATCAGCCTCTTTTTTGTCATCTCATGCACATAGTCGGTAAACTCAACCACAGACCTCACTAGCTACCGCTAGTCGCGTGACGCTTGCGCTCAGGCTACTGAGCGACCGGCATCCAACTAGCGGGATGTGCGTGGATGACTGTTTCTAGGCTGATGATCGTTATCTACACAAGGTCCGCCAGGACCTGTCTATCCGCAGCGTTCAGCTACGGTCTGTGTGTTCTTTGTTTCGTCCGAGACGCCGGCCACGTGTGGCCGCCTCTTTGCCCTCGCCGACACGGCTCTGCCGTGGCGTAACGACGTAACGAGTCGCCACCTCAAACTTTCTCTACTCATCCCATCCCAACTTTTGGGATGGAAAACTCGTTACGCTCGTTACGTCATGTCTCGCATGGGAAGGCGACTCGTTACGCTGCTCGTTACGTGCCCGTTACGTGACTCGTTACGCCTCGTAACTCGACGAGTTAGAGGCGTAACGACTCGTTACGTTTGGGGATTCGTTACGTTTTTCGTTACGTCTTCTCCGTCACTTGAGCAGGCTTGCGTGGGCCCTGGCGAGGGCCTTCGGCTGGCTAGCCTCCATAGGTGGGAACCTATTTTTGGGAGAGAGAAGGGAAAGGAATTGTGTTAGAGACACAAGAGAGGGAGGCAAGGAAGGCATTGAAGGAGTTCACGGCTCTGGCGAAGAAGCAGTACCGTGAACTGAAGAAGATCGAGTCGGATCACCGTTTCGGTGCTGCGACCCAATCCATTCGGGATGAACTGCGGCAGACCTGGGCTGCCATCCGCGTTCAGCAGGAGCGCATCTGGTTCATCGAATCTCGTCGGCGCGCCCTGCGTCGACGGTAGAATCTCTACTGGAGGACAGATACTCATGACCACTCAGCTCACGCGTCTTCGTCAGGCGCTTCGCGACCACAACATCCGCACCAGCCAGCCCACTCGGGACGGCGTCTTCCCGTTGCTCCATCGAGTCAACGGGCACCGGATCAGCATCTGGATTCAGCAGATCCGCTCCAACCTCTACCGGGTCACGGTCTACGTCGGCGGCTTCGAGGCCGCATCCACGACGTTCATGCCGAAGCTCGGCGACATCATCAACGACCAGCTCGGCGTCACCGCCTGCAACGAGCTCGTCTCCGGCATCATCGCTCGCTTCGGCGACATCGTCAGTGAGGACGACTTCGAGTGAACGGCTACACGGAGGAAGAGATGATCCGTCACGGCAACCGCCACTTCTGGCTCGGTCTCGTGATGGGCTGCCTCGCGACGGGCTTCACGGCCTTCGCCGTCCTGTGGGCGGTGTCGCTGTGACCGACTACCGATCCATGAGCGCCGAGGATCGCGCCGAGTTCTCGAGGCACATGAGCGAGATCGGCGCCGAGAAGCAGGCCATCACGCTCGAGGCCGGCGCCGCTCGCAACTCCCTGCCGTGGGAGGAGTGGGAGGACAACGTGCTCCTGAACGAGTCCCTGACCGGCGTGGAGCGGGCGCTGCGACTGCAGCGCACGTACTACTCGACGGTCCGCCAGCGTGCGGTTCGCCTGCTGGAGCGCGGCGACGACGTCCGGCTGCAGCGCCCCGTCAGGGACGCGGCGGTGCTCTGCCCGTGCGGCTCGCTCGACGGCGACCACGAGGACTGGTGTCCCAATGGCTGAGCTCTTGGTCGCAGCCGTGGGCGCCGGCATGGTCGTGCTCCTCGTCGGAATGATCATCGGAGGCGTAGTCCTCATCGGCGGCTTCTCCGACGGCGACCTCGTCGCGGTGGGCGTCGGCCTGCTGATCCTGTTCCTCTGCGTAACGTTCTTCTTCTGGGGCGCTCTGCAGTGGAACGGCATGCTCGTGAGCCTCGGTCTCGAGCACTGGATCCGAGAGAAGGAGTGGATCGATGGATGACGCCAGCGTCCTCATCGCCCTCGCCGTCATCGGCACCCTCGTCGGGGTCATCCCCGGCGTCGTGATCATCGTCGCCGTGGCACTCATGGGCCTCATCGACGAGGACCAGGACTAGTGTCTCTCGGCTGGCGCACCATCTTCGAGCCCATCGACCTCGATGACTGGTGCTGCGCCTCGTGCCGGGACGACCCGATCCTGTGGGAGCTCGAGCAGTGGGTGCTGTCGACTCTGGTCGACCGCATCCCGCTGCTCGAGCTATCCCGTCAGACCCTCGACCCCGGCTGCTGAGCTAGCAGTGGCCGGGGTCGAGGCGCCACACCCGTGGCGCGACTCCAGGAAACTAGCGACACGAAGGAGAAGATCATGGCGGAAGCCAGCAAGAAGGCGACGAAGGCCACGGCCGAGAAGCCCACGCAGACGAGCACCACTCGTCTCAGCCCCGTCGAGCGCGCGCAGCAGGCGCTCCTCGAGGCCATCGAGAAGGACAAGGCCCGGCGCGCCAAGCGAGCCGAGACCGTCCGTGAGGAGCTCGAGGCGGCCCAGCGCCAGCTCGAGAAGAGCCAGGCCCGCGTCAACACGCTGCAGGCCGAGCTCGACTCCCTCACGGTCGAGCCCAGCGAGGCCGTGCAGTACGCCGCCGCCCTGGAGGGTGGCGAGCAGGCCAGCACGCTCGACGTCCAGAACGACTCGAAGGAGTGAGCGTGCAGATCCCGGCCTTCGAGGCTGTGGATCTGTTCGCCGCTCCGCTGGCGGGGCTCCCGGTGTTCATCGCCGGGAGCTCCGCTGCCGCAGCGCGTTCGGGTCTCAAGCGCCTCGACTACGCGTTCGACGACGTGGACGGCTTCTGTGCGACAGAGTACGCACTCATCAGCGCTGCAGAGCGACTGATTCAGGGGGGATTCGTCGTTCACGATCGTCACCAGCGCCTCTACCAGCGCTGGCTCAAGCAGGGCTTCAGCGGCTGGCACACCAACAGCCTGAAGCTCACCGGCCCCGACGGCCTGGAGGCGAACCTCGTCTACAAGGTCGTCAACAAGCGCCCGGTCAGCAGCCTGAGTCAGGTCCTCGAGTCCTTCGACTTCGGCCTGCTCGCCGTCGGCTACGACTGCCAGGACCAGGCCTGGCGAGACATGCGCCCGTACTTCTTCCCGAGCCAGAGTGTCCACGACGCCTTGCCGCTGCTCCCGCTGCGGCGAGACGACTGGCGCAACGGCTTCATCAGCCAGTACCAGGGGCTGCGGGAGGCGGGGCGCTACGCCAAGTACGCCGAGTACGGGTGGGACATGTCGCTCGTCAAGGACGACCTGCTCACGGGCTACCGGGAGGCTGCGCTCTACCTGCTCGATCGAGACCAGGTCGAGAAGCAGACGCTCGGCACGATCTACAACACGATCGCTGACCACATCGAGGACGACGAGACCGCCAAGCTCGTCGAGGTCGGGCGGGAGATCCCGTTCATGGACAGCCTCGATCTCGTGATGGAGGCTCTCGAGTGAACGAGGACGACGACAAGTTCCCGCTCCCGGAAGACGTAGAGGACCCGCGTCCACTCTGGGGGACGACCTCCTTCCAGCAGGCGATCGCCGACCAGCTGAAGATCCAGTCCCCGATCATGAACATGTCCACGAACGGGATCCCCCGACAGTCGGGCAAGAATTCGACGAAGCCCACCTGGTGGACTGGAGGCGAGTTCGACAGCGCCGGCGCCGGAGCTCTTCCGAAGCCGGCCAACCCCGTCGTCGAGAAGCTCCTGAAGGATCTCGAGGACGACCCGATCGCTCTGACTGGGGGTGAGCGGGGGACCATCGTTACCGAGAAGGAGCTCGAGACCATCCAACAGCTGGGCGCGTACTCGCCCTTCAAGGGGCGCGTCGGCCAGGTCGACATCTCTACGGTCGGTCTCGAGACGGTCACCATCTGGGCGCTGGCTCGACTCGACGACATGCACAGGACGGGAGCACACAAGAAGTACCAGGAGATGAAGACGCTTCGCGTCTCCGAGAACAAGATGAGCGAGATGCAGAGCTGGCAAGTGCTGGCGCTGCTCGAACTGTTAGGAGGAAAGCCGTGACTTCGGCACCACCATTCGAGCCGGGCCTGCGTACGGGGTCGGTCAAGGTCGCCACGCCCCTGAGCATGCCGGCCGACGCTCACGTCGCCAATCGTCGTGAGCTGCCCAGCGTCCTCCCGACGCCGGATCCGTGGTGGATCCAGATGCTTCTCGGAAGGAGGAAGCGATGACTCACCACGACGACTGCCCCGCTCGTCTCGAAGACGACGCTCGCTGCGACTGCGCAGAGCTCGAGCTGCGAGACACGGCTCAGGCCGTGGCCGACTACAACAGGGCGACCCAGCCCTCTGCTGCGGAGCTGATGCGGCGAGCGAAGGAGAAGGGCTTTGTCACGCCGCAGCCCGGGTACGCCTGAAGAGGTCGCTTCGACGCCATCCTCGACGACGACGGCAAGGGCTGGCTCCTCACCATCGGGAGGGATCAGCGCCTCTACTGGCTCTACTACCAATTCAGAGTGCGCAGGAATAGCTACGCCATCAATGACTCCCCCATCGAGGAGCGCGGTCAGCAGTACCAGGACCTCCTCGCCGAGACCAGGCGAAAGCTCGCAGAGTTCGAGGAGGGAGTTGCCTTGGCTCTGGAGGAGGGCGACTGAGCTGGGCTACCTGCGCACGATCTACGAGTATCAAAAGGAATACCAGGATCGAGGCTACACCATCGTCTTCCGCGTCTCCCCGCGATTGGTGGCCGAAGAGTACTCGGAGATCGTCTACTACCAGTCGTGGGATCGAGAGGGCGTCGCGTGGTGGGTCCACGTCGATGGCATGGAGCACTCGTTCAAGCTCACCGACGACGCCATTCGAGAGAACGCCCGGATACATTGGATGCTCTCGGAGACTCAAGCGGGGATGGACTGAGAGAGAGGAGTTTCTATGGCGGCTGAGTCGCTAGCACGCCTGTGGCTCTGCGCGTGGGAGAACGGCTGGCTCGCCGAGCCGATCCTCCTCCCCACCGAGGGTCCGTGGGCGTGGGACGAGCTCGAGGAGCGCAACAACATCTGGGCGACGGGCATCTACGGGTGCCAGCACGGCAACGGGAGCTGGTGCGCGACGTGTTGGGGCTACACACCCGGCACCTCGCTGTGGCGAGAGCAACACCACGCTGGAGTGTCACCCCTCCCCGGGCCACTCACCAAGGTCGTCCATTGGAAGAATCGTGTGGGCGAGGAGGTCTGGCCCACGCCGGGGGAGACGTACCAAGCGTAACTGCTGTCACTCCAGTCACAACTGAAAATCGTAGTAACACCCGACACGAGAACGCTATCCCAACGTCGGAGGCCCCCGCTACAATAGGTAGTGGGGTGTCCGGGATGATCACCTCATCACTCACAACAAGGAGACAACATGTCGTTCAAGACCATCGCCCTCGCTGGAAACAAGGTCCTCGTCCGTGGTACGGACGTCACGGGCACCGGGGGCCAGGAGGTGCTCGACTCCACGCAGTGGCTCGAGCTCAACCAGAAGGACGTCCACGGCGCCGCGCACGCCAAGTTCAACGAGGCCGTCGAGGCGTTCTTCGCGCCCATCACGGACGCGATCGACGAGCTCGAGGCGGCGCACCGCATCGAGAACGCGGTGGACCCGCTGTTCTACATCGTCAAGGGCGAGGCCGTCGAGGCCGTCGCCGGCGAGTCGCAGGAGATCATCGAGCTCAACCGCGACTCGGTCATCCTGCGCGCCATCGAGGAGGGTCAGTCCGACCGCCTCGTGTGGGTCAACAACCACATCGAGGTCACGGCCGCGCCCGTCGCCTCGGCGTCGGCGGCTCCCGCCGGCGAGTGACCCTGTCCGAGGCCCCGGTCTAGTGATCGGGGCCTCGGCTCCCTCAACTCAACATGGCTGTCTACGAGAACGAGCTTCGAGCGCTCGGAGTCACGTACACTCGTGTCTACGATCCTCGAAACGGAGAAGAAGTATTCACCTTCCGGCTCAAGACCAACCCGGAATTCGAATTCACGCTGCGATCGGGGGAGCTGGAGACCTGCGACGCTAACGACATCTACCAGAAGCTACTCGTCCACCTCGACGAGCCAGACTTCCAGACAAGGAACAAGATGCTTGAGACACTCATCAAGCTCTACACGACCTACATGCGTATGGACGTGAGGAGCCCGATCCCACACCTCGCCGGTCCTCCCGGCGTGGGCAAGAGCGAGACCGTCGCTCAGCTCGCCGAGACGGTGGGCAAGAAGCTCCACATCATCAACGTCAGCCGCATCAACCCGATGGAGCTCGAGGGGCTGCAGATGCCGACGGCGCGCAACACCAAGCTCTCGCTGCTGCTCAGCCCGATGTGGGCGAACCTGCAGGAGGGGGACGTCGTTCTCTTCGACGAGTTCCTGCGAGGGTTCCCCGAGGTCTACAACGGCCTGCTCGACATCTTCACGAGTCGGCACGTCGCCGGCTACGACCTGCCTCGAGTCTTCATCGTGGCTGCGAGCAACAGCATCGTCACGTACGACCCGGCGCTGGAGGATCGACTCCTCCACCTGTTCGTGCCCGACCTGCGGAGCTCGACCAACACCCGCTACCGGGTGCAGCAGATGTTCTGCGAGAAGATCGGGATCCTGCCGGACATGGCGAAGTCGACGGAGATGACGGAGCTGTTCGACAAGCACGTCCTGCCCATGTTCGGCGTGCTCGACCAGTTCAAGCACAAGCCCGGCGCGGGGACGTCGTCGCCCGGCGGGAAGAGCGTCCGCAACCTCATCGGTCAGGCGCTGCTCCGGCAGGTCGAGACGCCGGAGCTCAAGAGCCTGATCGTCGAGAACAACCGCAGGGCTCTGTCGGCGGGCAAGTACCAGTTCGTGCTGCTGCTGAACGGTCGGAACATCGACCCGAAGTACAAGCCCGCAGCACTCAAGCTTGTCGGCAACGACAAGCTGTCCATGATTCAGGCCGGGAACCTCGACCTGAACCTCCAGCTCATCGAGATGGAGGAGACCAAGAGGGAGACACCCATGAAGAAGGAGGAAGAGACCGATGACGTTGAGCTCGACTGACGTTCGGCACCAGCTCTCGATCTTCGAGTTCGCACCGGGCCGCAAGGCTGGGTGGGGCACGCTGATCAAGCTGCTGCCGGACGTGGAGACCGCGCTGTTCTTCGCGCGCGCGTACAAGATGCCGTACGACAAGCTCAGCGAGCTGCTGTACGGCCTGTTCAAGAGCGACGTCGTCAAGGCGCTCAAGAGCGGCAACCACTCCACGACGCTGCAGGACTACATCGTGGACACCGTGCCGACGGACGTGGTCCGTCAGGCGAAGCCGGCCTGGGTACCGGCTCCGCCGCCGGCGCAGTTCCTGCCCCAGGTCTGGGAGAGCATCGACCTCGTGATCGCGGAGTCGATCGCCGTCGTCGCCGACAAGGTGGGTCGAGTGATCGACTCGCTGCCCAGCAAGCAGGGGCAGATGGTGTTCCAGCAGCTGGCCCGCATGAACCGTCAGGGCACCCAGCTCGGGCGATTCGACGCACGCATCAAGCACCGTCACCAGACGAAGAACCTCTTCATCCTGGACGACAGCGGCTCGATGTCGGCGGAGACGATCCGGGCTATCCTGCCGGACGTCATCGCGAGCGCGTGGGCCGTGGACGCCACGCTCGCACTCGTCAGCGACACCTGCAGGGTGTGGCAGCCGGGGTCGTACAGCATGGACAACGTGCTGGCGGCGGGAGAGTTCTCGGGAACCCACTACGAGACGCTCGTCCCACTGCTCAACGAGGACTGGGGCGTGGTCACCACGATCGCGGACTACGACTCGTCGTACGGTGCTCGCGACGCGTGTGCCAAGGCGACGGGCCGCATCGACAAGGTCCTGGACCTGTCGCTCGTGAACCGCCCGACGTTCCTCGCCGAGTGCGTGGGTCAGCGGGCCGCGAGCGTCGAGCCGATCCTGGTCGCCACGACCTCGCGCGTCCTCAACTGAAGAACCTCCGGGGCCTGGACCGAGCTGCTCGGCGAGGCTGGGCCCCGGAAACTCCGGAAAAATTTTTCGGATCGAGATCGAGATCACAACAAAGGAGATAGCCACATGGCTAAGCCCACACCCGCAGAGGCAACGAAGGCGAAGACCGTCACCATCAAGGGACGGCTGAGCTTCCCGAGCTTCACGCACACGGAGGCCGTCGCCCGCGCTCGGCGCAGCACGATCCCGGCGATCGCCTCCAAGCCGGACGACAAGATCGGTCCGGAGTTCAACGTGCTCATCGAGCAGGACCAGCTCGACAAGCTCAAGAACCACATCGAGAACGTCTTCATCCCGTACGTCGAGGCCCAGGCCGCGGCGGGCGAGAAGCGGGACGTGCTCGACCCGAAGGTCATCAAGAAGATCCAGACCAAGCTCGGCGACGAGGACTGGGACGGAGCTCCGCACCTGCCGATGAAGCCCATCGACCCCAAGTACCAGGACAACACGCCCGAGTGCGTGGCCTCGGTCAAGGTCACGGGCCGCGCCGGCAGCAGCACCAAGCTGCTCGCCAAGGTCACCGAGGAGGACCAGCTCGACCCGCTCGACCCGGACGTGCTGTCGTTCCCGGTCATCAAGCCGATCAACGAGACGGTCTTCGACATGTACCCCGGTGCATACGTCGCCGTCACGCTGAACCTCTACGCGTTCAACAGCAGCACGAGCGTCAACGGCATCTCGGCCGGCGGCGACGCGTGCGTCTACCTCGGTGACCTCGAGGGTGAGCGCATCGGCGGCGGCGGCGGTGGCGTGGACGAGGACGCCATCTTCATGCTCGACTGAGCAACCGGCCGGGACCACGGGCGACCGTGGTCCCGGCCTCTCACCTCTGAACAAGGAGTACACATGGACAAGAAGTACACGCTCTGCGTGGAGATCAAGAAGCGCCCCGGCCACTGGATCAGGCACATCCTGACCCTGGACCAGCTGAAGGCGTGGCTCGAAGAGCACATCATGAAGGCCGAGGACTACACCGGCCGCTTCTACGTCGAGGCCCACCAGCCGCAGCACGTCGACGGCGAAGAGACGACGGAGTTCCCGCTGTGAGCACGCCTCTCCCGACACCAAAGGTGCGGAAGTTCTCGGCGAGCGCAGCGGCACAGCTGATGCAGTGCCCCGGCTCTGCTCGGCTGGAGCAGGCGATCCCGGGCTTCATCCATCCCGTGAGGGACGACGCCGCCGGGGCGAAGGGCGTGGGCACTCGCTTCCACGAGCAGCTGTACGCCGTGCGAGCACTCAGCCCTTCGGAAGTCAACAACTACGCGTCGATCCTGCTGTCGTGGAGTGCCCAGCACTACCTCAAGAGGTACGCTCAGTGCGACGATCCCGCCAAGATGCGGCAGTGGCTGGATGCAGAGTACCCCTCTCTGCGAGAGCCGGCCGACGTCGAGAGCATCCAGCACCTCATCGACTGGCTGTGCCTCATGCGGGAGTACCCTCCGAAGCTCCTGCGGTGGGGCGTGGACGCTCTGTTCGTCTTCTCGTCCATCCTTCAGAAGGCGTTCCGCAAGCTCTGGGCGCCAATGATTCACGCGGAGAAGTCGGTGCAGGCATCGTGGCTGGTCGGAAACTACTCGACCACGCCCGACGTGGTCGTGGGAGCTGACGACACCCTCTGGGTGCTGGACTACAAGACGGGAAAGATCCCCGTCTCGGCAGTCGACAACGACCAGCTCATGTACTACGCCGCGTGCTACGTCGCGAAAGATCCATCCATCGAGCGCATCAAGCTCATCGTCTCGCAGCCAGACAACTACTCCACGCACGCGGTACGGCGGGCGGACGTGCTGGCATGGATGGAGAAGGCATGGGAAGCCGAGCGGAAGATCCTTCAGGGGGATCTGACGCTTCGCCCGGGCGACAAGTGTACGTTCTGCCCGGCGTACCCGCACTCGCGCGGGGACAAGGGATTCCCGCTCTGCCCAGTCACGAGCGAGATGCTGTACCCCACGCGGATCGACGAGCTCGCGATCCTCAACATCTAGGAAGGAGCACTCATGGCTGGAGGACTCGACTTCGAGACCTACGGGGACGTGAACCTCAAGGTCCACGGCCTCGACCGGTACGTCAATCACCCGTCGTTTCGCCCACTCATGGCGAGCGTCGCGACAGAGGGGTTTGCCCCTCGCAACTACGATTTCATCCTCGGCGGCCGGGAGGCAGAGAACGCGTTTCGCAGGGAAATCGAGAGCCACGTCGAGTGGAAGCTTCCCATCGTCGCCTTCAATGCAGGCTTCGAGCGGGCGGTGCTCGACAAGATGGGTGTCCGTCACGAAGCGATCGACCTCGTGGTCGACGCGGCCGTCACGGCTCGCGCGCAGGGTGCGGGCAACCACCTGGAAGCTGCGGCCCCGCAGCTCACGAACATGGAGAAGCTGGATGCCGGCCACCAGCTGATCAGTGTCTTCTCGGTCCCGAACGAGTGGAACAAGGGCAAGGCCCCGACTCCGGGGCTCATCATGGGCGACGCAGACCGAGCGTCTCAGTGGAAGACCTTCATCGAGTACTGCAACATCGACGCCGCCGCAGGGCTGCGGATCCAAGCCCGCTACGAGACTCACCAGTCGACGCGGGTCGAGATCGCGTACGAGAAGCTGACTGCCGAGATGAATCAGAACGGGTGGTTCGTCGACCTGCCACTGGTTCGGCTGATGAAGGCGCAGTACCTGGCCAACACTCAGGATCTCGTGGAGAGCTTCCGGCAGAAGTTCGACGTGAAGGATACGTTCTTCAACAGCACCCCGCAGATGAAGGCGTGGTGTGCGGAGCGGGGGGTTCGATCCCCGAGCTTCGATGAGGACCACGTCTCCTCGATGATCGAGAAGATCACGGCCAAGCTCAGCACGATGGAGAGCGACGACCCGAAGTTCGGGCAGTACTCGGAGGTCCTGTTTCTGCTGGACGTCAAGCAGCAGCTCGGAGGTGCCAGCCTCAAGAAGCTCGACGTGATCCTGAACACGGTCGGGGCGGACGGTCGGCTGCGCAACCAGTACATGCACGTCGGAGCGGGACAGACATACCGCACCAGCGCCCGGGGCGCCCAGCTCCAGAACCTCAAGCGACTCTCGAGTGACATCGTTCCCTTCGACGAGCTCGAGGACGTGGAGGAGCACGTCATGGGCATGACCAACGAGGAGATGGCGGAGCAGCTGCGCCAGGTGTTCGTGGCCGAAGCCCCCGACGGCGAAGAGATCGTCGGAGACTTCTCGTCGGTGGAGAGCCGAGGGCTGGCGTGGATCGCCGGCGAGGAGTACAAGATCGACGCGTACCGGCAGGGCAAGGACATCTACAAGGTGCTGGCTGCCAAGTTCCAGGGGATTGAGTATGATGAGGTCACGAAGGAAGCGCGGGCTGAGGGTAAGTACAGCGAGTTGAGCTGTGGCTACCAGGCCGGCGGTCAAGCCGTGAAGGACTTCATGCACAAGCTCGGGTTCGAGGTGACGCTGCAGGGCGCGCAGCAGCGCGTTCAGCAGTGGCGCGACGCCAACCCGAACATCGTGACGATGTGGTACGCCATCGACACGGGTCTCCACGAGGCGATCGCCTCAACGAGCCCGTCGACGACGGTGCCCCTCGCTCACGGTCTCTCGCTGGTCTTTCACAAGACCAGGACGCCGGAGTCCCTGGCCACTCAGCACCCCGGAGCTCAATCGCTCGAGATGTCGCTGCTCCACCCGGACACGGGAGCTCGAGCGTTGACTCGGGTCTTCCACGGCGTCTACGAGCGGGGCAATCAGGTCGTCTACTTCAAGCCGAGCAATCGGAAGACGGGTGACCTGTGGAAGGACCGGTACTTCGATCCGAAGACCAAGCGCACGGTGTACTACTCGATCTACGGAGGGAAGCTCGCGGGCATCCTGACGCAGAGCCTGTGCCGGGAGCTGTTCTTCTACTCACTCCAGAAGCTGAGCAACATCCTCCGCCCAGCAGAGAACGTGAAGCTCATCGGGCAGTTCCACGACGAGATCGTGGTGGAGTGGCAGCCGCAGCCGTTCGAGGACAAGCTCCGATTCGGCGTGACGTACTCGAAGTCCAGGACCATGAGCCACATGGAGTCCGCCATGTCCTCCGTCCCCGAGTGGATGGAGGGCTTCCCGCTCACGGCCGAGATCAAGAGCGCGCACCGCTATATCAAGTGAACGACGGGGACCCGGAGACCAATCCGGGTCCCCGCCGTCTGAACAAGGGAGACACTCTTGAATCATTATACCCTGGTCGGGGTGGACCCCGGCATCGTCCACACGGGAGTCGTGGCGCTCACTCTGCAGCCGGTGGAGCGACGCGTGACTGTGAGCTCTCGCATCATCTACGGGGCCGACATCAACGGCCTCGTCATCAGCGTCCGTGCGATCGCTCCCGTCTGGAGCCGCATGTACGTGGAGGGCTACCGTGACCGAGGCACGGTGAACCAGATGAACAACAAGATGCGCGTCTTCGAGCAGGAGATCCGGCGCGAGTGGCGCAAGGCTCAGATCCTCGAGAACATGGGCGTCAAGAAGATCGTGACGACGCCGATGATGAAGGCGTTCGGCGTGTGGAAGATGCCACACACCAACCACCGAGACCTGCAGGCTGCAGCTCGCATCGCGCTCTTCGGAGCCATCAAGCAGAAGGACCAGCCGGAGCTCAACCGGATCATCTACGAGTACTTGACCGACTACAGAGGAGGACGGCCGTGGCAGCTGGACATCATCAGGTAAAGAACGGGGTCTATACCAGTAAAGAGACCCGAGATACCTCGCTGCAGACGAACGTCAACGACGAGGAGAAGGCGAGGATCGAGGAGGCCGCGAGCATCCTCGGCCTCCCAGTGGCGGTGTACCTCCGGTATGCCGCCCTCAAGGAACACCGGACACTCACCTCATGAACGAGGACGAGCAACCGTGGTTCCGACCCGACAGCATCCAAGCTGTCGTAGACCACATCAACGAGGGAGACGACTATGAGTGACACCTGCCCCGTCTGCCGCCACGCGGCGCACGGCAAGAGCTGTCCCAATGCGGCGAGTGACAACGACTGTGGCTGCAAGCACGACACGCTCACGCCCAAGCAGGCGCCGGCGGCCGTGCCGCAGACACACCGGAAGGCGACGCAGCGGTGGCAGCTGAAGGTCCCGGACCACACGGACCCGAAGTACGAGGAGCTGAACGCGTGGTTCTACTCCACGCCGAATGCTGCCAAGGGTCTCAAGGGCAGCATGATCGACTACATGCGCAACCTCGACGGCTCGCACAACGGCCTGAGCTGGGGCGCGGCAGCCGTGCGCAAGATGAAGCTGCGGTGGGGCCTCGCCCTGCAGCTCGTCAACCCGCGCAGCGTGACGAAGATGATCGACGGCATCATCAGCGACGTGGCCGGCATGATCGTCGTCATCTACGAGGAAGAGACCGACGCGCCGCAGCGCCTCCTCCGCTACACGCCGGAGGAGCCGCCGTGGGGTGAGATGACCGAAGAGCAGAGGCAAGCTAGCACGGCGGAGAGGCAACGCCTCTACGACGAGCACAAGCTCGCAAGGAAGCCCTGGGACAAGGCTCTCCAACGCGTCAACGCACTCATCGCCCCGCACTACACGAGCATCTCCGGCTACCGAGTCGGAGACGAGATCAGCATCAAGAAGGAGACACCATGAAGGAAGAGAAGGTCGACCTCGACGAGCGCCGCCAGGTCTACGGCGAGTTCGTCGACAACATGGAGCGCACCGCGCTCATCTGGAGCGGCATCCTCGGGTTCGAGGTGAAGGACTACCACGTCCCGCTCATGATGCTCGCGTACAAGGCGTTCCGCTCGGCGCAGGCGCCGCGCTACAGCGACAACACGGACGACATCGAGGGCTGGCGTCAGGGCCTGCTGCAGGTGGTCAACGAGAACTACGGCGGCACAATCCAGGCGCGCGACGTCACGAGCTACCTGGAGCAGGTGGCGGCGGAGAAGACGGCGATCCAGACGCAGCAGACGGACGACTACGTCCCGGCCCCGGAGGACGCTGTCCGCCCGGACCTCAACGCCCAGTCGCAGGAGGCGGGTCACATCATGGACCAGTGGCTCCAGGCCCACAACGGGGAGTACCAGCCGTGCGAGCACTACGAGCGGCACCCGGCGCACACGTACGAGATCGCCAAGAAGCCCGGGAAGTACTACTGCCCGGGCGTCCGATGAGGACGATCGAGACCGCTGCCAAGGCTCTCACCGTCACGACAGACAGTGGCGAGTGGGAGTGGATGAGCCACCAGACAGCGGCCTTCGACAGGTGGATCGAGCTCACCGGCCTGTACGGCGGCAGCGATCTCAACATGCTGGCCAAGATGCTCGTGTTCTATCCCACGGGCAAGGGCAAGACGGAGATCATGCTCACCTGCATGTACCTCGTCGACGTCAAGAGAGTGGTGGTCGTCGCACCGCCGGTGACTCACGCCCGCTGGAGGCGGGTCGGCCACGCTCTCGGGATCCAGGTCGACACGATCAGCCACGCCAAGTACCGGATGAAGGACACGGCGTTCTACTCGACGGACCCGATCATCGTGGACGAGTTCCACCTGCTCGGGAAGCAGACCGGCGCCGGCTGGAAGAAGTTCGACGCGCACATGCGCAAGATCAAGGCCCCAGCCATCATCGGCTCGGCGACGCCCGAGTACAACGAGGCGGAGCGGGTGTACTGCGTGATGCACGCCCTCGACGCGCCCAACAACAAGGGCGGGTTCATCGGGTGGCTGTACGAGCACTGCATCACGGAGCAGAACCCGTTCGGCAAGATGCCGGTCGTGGTGCGCCTGCGCAACTTCGCCTCGGCGGAGGAGATGCTGGCCAGCCTGCCGTACGCCGTGTACGTGCCGGACGAGGCGCCAGACATCTCGACACCGGTCTTGATGCCCGCGTGGGAGAGCGAGGACTTCGAGGAGTGGAACCTCGATCACTCGAAGAAGCGCGTCATGGCCAGCCAGATGGAGAAGAAGCACCGGCAGACCTTTCACAACATCATCGACCCAGACTCCGGGGAGATGAGGTTCGAGGTCGCCACCAAGCTGCTCGAGCTCCTGGACAAGCATCGGGACAAGCCGGTGCTCGTGTACCTCGTTCACAGCGAGATCGCGAAGCTGGTCTACGCCGAGCTCAAGGCGGTGTACGAGCTCAACGTCACGTACATCGACGGTGATACTCCCTCTGGCCTCAAGGACAAGCTGCTCGACGAGTTCGTCGCCGGGCAGTGGGACATCCTCGTGGGCACTGCTACCCTCGCCACGGGTCGCGACGGCATCGACAAGGTGTCCGACGCGATCATCATCCTCGACGACACCGACGACAACGCCCACCGGCGTCAGCTCATCGGGCGCGTACTCCCACGAGGAGTCGTCAAGCCCGCGGACTACGTCGGCAAGGTCGCGTACAGGTTCGTCTTCACAGCGTAGGGGTGGGGCCGGCACGACCGGCACGCTAAAGAAGGAGACACTCGTGGCAGACCGTAACAAGATCGAAGAGGCAATCGAGAAGCGTCTCATCCGGGCGCTCGACGAGGACCTGGACTCCGAGGGGGTCGAGGTGCTCGAGCACAAGATCGAGACGATCCGGCAACTCGCTGGAGACTGAGACTGGTGTGGCGGTCGAGACCCGGCCGCCACACCGCAGACAAGGAGAGGAATGCCTGATCTCAAAGACAAGAAGGAGCTGGCCCAGGCCGCGCGCAGCATGGCCGAGGGCTTCGAGCTCGTCCATCAAAACGGGACGCTATACGTCCCGGTAGGGTGGTTCAACATGGAGATGGATCCTCCGCCCGCCGTGGGCGAGGCGATCTGGATCCCCCTCAATCGACACGAGCTCCTCGAGCTCGCGAACGACCAGTTCAACGTCCTGTTCGCGAACGACGGCGAGGCCCGGTCGTTCGAGTTCATGCTCAAGCAGTTCGCCAAGCACGGGAGAGGCAGCGGCGCGCTGCTCATCCGTACCGACGCGGGCCTCAAGACCATCAACGCTGTCGGCCAGCTGATCGACCACGATGGGTCGTTCAGCCCGAACTTCCTCGGGCCCACGCTCAACGAGGATCCCTCCGACAAGGAGGAGGTCTGGAAGACCATCGTCGAGTGGCTGGGCGGGAGCGAGGACGAGGCACACTCGCTGCTGCACCACCTCGCCACGGCGCTCGCGCCGGGGTGGAGCGCCGTCAAGTACGTCCTGCTCATCGGCGAGGGCCGCAACGGCAAGGGCGTGCTGCTGGCGATGCTCACGGAGCTCTTCGGCGACGGGAACATCAGCAGCATCAGTCGGCAGGCGATGGCAGAGCGGAGCCCGACCTGCGTCGAGCTCAACAACAAGCTGCTCAACATCATCTTCGACGGGGAGATGGGCTACATCAAGGACTCGTCGGCCGAGAAGACACTCATCGCCGGCGAGCCGCTCTGGGTTCGCATGCTCTACGAGAGCGGGACGACCCGAGTGCAGACCAACGCGCTCTTCATCGAGGGTCTGAACTTCGAGCCCAAGGCGCGAGACAAGAGTCCCGCCCTCCAGAAGCGACTCATCCGGTACTCGTTCCCGAACGTGTATCCGATGAACCCGGCGTTCCACTCCCGCATGACGGGAGAGACGATGGTGGGCGCGCTGCTCTCGCTGCTCCTGGACCACTTCGTCCAGGAGAAGGAGCTGGCAATCAAGCTGGCACCGACGAAGAAGAGCACGGAGATGCAGTACGACCAGGTGTGGATCAACTCTCCGATCCTGCAGTTCCTGGAGAGCCTGTACCAGACGGACCCGAAGCTGCTGGATCGCATCGGAGACGTGGACTTCGAGCTCGACAAGTTCCTCAACTCGTTCAAGCCGTGGGCGCAGACCCAGGGACTGCCCGAGCGCAGCGACGGAGACCTGCTCGCCCTCGTGCGGCAGAGCTTCAACGTCAAGTGGAAGGCAAAGCGGGAGAACGGCAAAGTCAAGAATCGCAAGGTCCTGGGAGGCTATCGCCCGGAGACCTTGATCGCAATCGAACAGATCACAGGAGGTACTGATGGCGACGAAACTGCCGTGGTGGAGGACTGACACCTACGACATCGAAGGCTTCACGGAGATCCTCGACCAGAACGGTACGCTGGATCTCTGGGGAGACCACGGGCCCGCACTCGTGCGTGCCTACCCGAGCGGGTCCACCCAGAACGGGTGGGGTCTCGCTCCGACCACGTTGCCGGGCGGAGACCCCATGCCCGGCTTCATCGAGAACTACGAGAACAAAGTGTTCGGCCTGCGGAGAGCCATGTACGGCTACTCCAAGGGCAAGCACGGTCTCGCTCTCGTGATGCGGAGCGCACGCCTCGTGTGCGTCGACATCGACGGGAAGAACGGCGGGTTCGAGCACGCATCCGAGCTCGGGCGCCTGCCGGCCACGCGAGCGGAAGTCAGCAAGAGCGGCAACGGCTACCACCTGTTCTACCTGACGGGGGAGTCGTGGACCGACGAGGGCTTCGGCGAGTACGCGGATCAGATCGGCATCGTGCAGGGCGTGGACATCCGCGCCGTGGGCTGTGTCTACCACTGGCCGCAGCAGCGCTGGAACGACCGCCAGCTGTCCGAGCTGCCGGACTGGCTGGGCCAGCGCCTGAAGGAGAAGAAGCAGCGGATCGCGGCCACCCAGGACGCGGTTCGGAAGATCACTACACTCGACGAAACGGAGATGCTCATGGCACAGCACGCACTCATCATGGAGCTCGACAAGCCCATCAAGCCGGGAACCCGGAACACGACCCTCTTCGCCATCGGCAACAAGCTGCGCCTCGCCGGCGTCGCCGACTGGCAGAAGGAGATCGAGCGCCGGGGCGCGGAGATCTCGCTCGACCAGGACGAGATCGAGCGGATCGTCCGCAACATCGAGCGTCAGCCGTGAGCTGGCTCGATGACGCCCGCGAGGCGCTGCCGCCCGAGGTCCGGGTGCCCAGCCCCTACGGCGTGTACAAGGACGGCACGTTCACGCCGTTCCCGGGGCGAGAGACCGAGCCCACACGCTTCCCGGCGCTGCTCGACCCGGAGTCGGGGTGGCCGGTGGAGACCCGGCTGTGGGAGCGGGTGGCGCTGACCTACGGCGACACGATGCCGCTCGAGCTCAGCGACTGGACGGAGGCGAACCGGCCTGAGCTGGAGATCATCATGGCGATGATCATCGACGCCATGCAGAGCGAGTTCTCCATTCAGGAGAAGCCGGACGAACCGGTGGGATGAGTGAGACGGGAACCCTTTCGGGGGTTCCCGTCTCTCTTTTTTCTCAAAAAATTTTTCGCGAAGCGAGTTAGAATGGTGTCATGACTGACACGGGAGAGAGCTTCCTCACGGAAGCAGAAGAGCATTTCAGGGGAAAGCTGGATGGGTCTTACAGGGGCGTGCCGACGACGGCCCGCCCCGTGCGCGAGTCAGCGCGCCTGGACCAGCTTCTCCTGGCGGATGAGGAGAGAGGTCGCATGCCTCTCACCGAGAGCAAGTACATCGTGCCGAGCAACCCCAACCTCGTTCGCTGGGAGCGCGAGGTGCGGAAGTTCCTGCGCAACCTGACACCCCGCAAGGAGCACCGGGTCGCCAGCGTCCACGTCTTCGAGTGGGCCACCGGTATCCCGCTCGCCGAGTTCATCGAGAACGGGGGCAAGCCGCAGAGCGACCTGCGCCACATCAACACGATCCTGCGCGGGTACTTCGGCAAGGGCTACCAGACGAACATCGCCGGGCGGAAGATCCTCAACTGCTACCGAGTGCCCCAGGGGTTCTACATCAGGACCCACCGGCCCCGGACCAACGAGCTCTACGCCGAGTACCTGGCCAAGACCCTGTACCCGTGAGCCGGACGGGGGACGAACGTGGGTAGGCCCGGCACGCATCATTCCAGCCTCAGCAGGTGGCGGCGACTGGCGCCCCCACCCTTCATCGAGGACCATCTGCGTGTAATGCCCGAGGATACACAGGGCGTCGCCGAGATGTACTGGCACCCCGTCGACTGCGCCTGCGCCGCCTGCCAGAACCCGATCGCTGTCCGGGTCAAGCGGTACCGGCTCACTCACACTCGAGACCTGGCTATACGCGCATCGAGCGCTGCTCCGCCACTGCCTCTTCCGATTGAGGAGCTCCTTCGAGCTGCTGGTATATCAGGATGATGCTGTCGAGGTCGTTGCCCCAGATCGCCTGCGAGATGATCGTGGCGGCGAGGACGTCGTTCGTGTCGGGCGACTGCATGCGCACAGTCTGCACGGTGCCCCAGCGCTGATTGAACAGCCAGCGGAGGCGGGTCGCGAGGGAGAACCTGTGCTCCTTGGGGATCTGCTTCCGGTAGTTCTGGAAGCGCTCCACCTCGCCACGGATCGCAACCTCAGACACTGATCTGTCCTCCCGTCAGGTCCTCGAACTCGAGCTCCACCGTCTGCCCCGTCGCCGGGTGGGAGCCGGGCTTGCGGCGCCCGACCGTGCGGAGCGTGATGATCTTCTGCGCCTTGCTCGCGCGCTGCATCGCGCCCCGGACGCGGGGGTCGGGGCGCATCGCGATCTCGTACAGCTTGCGGCCGATGAGCTCCCACGTCAGGTCGTTGAGCTCCGGCTCCCGACGAGCCTGCGGGTGTGCGGCCACGTACTCCAGGCTGCCGGCCACGGTCTGGCTCTGTCGTCTCACGCCCACACTCCGCTCCAATCCTCAGTGTACGTCGAGGCGCTCCCGCCGGCGGCCTCGAACATGTTGCCGCCGAAGAACTGCAGTTCCTTGGTCGCCTGCACGACGTACCGCAGCGCGTCCATCATGTGCGAGTACTTGTCGTGCAGCGGCTTTCCGCTCCACTCCTGCAGCTTCGCGTTGTACTCGTACTTGTACTGCTCCAGGCAGCTCATCAGCCAGTCGCAGTTGGCCGAGTGGATGATGGTGTTGTAGAGCTGGATGCGGACCTGCTGGATGTCGGTGATGAGGTCGTAGTCGCCGGCACGCGAGCCGGGGATCTTCCAGACCTTGTTGCTCTTCGCGAGCACGGCGACGTTGGGGAACTTCTGCCGCATCATGTCGGCGGGGGTCGTGTTGACCGCCTTCTCGTGGTGCTCGCCGTCCCACGGCAGGATGATCTGCGCGATGCGGTTGAAGTACGGCTTCTCGCGCAGCACGTCCACGTACTCCGGCAGCGCCTTGCCGTGGCCCTCGCCGCAGTCGTAGAGGAACAGGCGGCCATTGATCCACTGGAACGCGATCCAGGCCGTCGCGTCCGAGTGCTGGCCCGACGAGCCGATGTCGAACGCGACGTAGACGGGGTGGCCCACGTCGAGGTTGAAGGTCTCTGCCCGGCGGTCGTTGATGAGGTCGATGTACGCCTCGCCGTAGACGGCGGCAGCGTCCATCTCGTCGAAGTCGACGTAGTACTCCTGCATGAACATGCGGTCGTTGCCGAACCGCTTGCGATAGCTCTCCCGGTCGCTCTCGAGAGCCGCCTTGCTCCGGACGGGCGGCAGGCCCTCCCGCGTCATCATCTCGTTCAGGTCGTCGATCGTCCAGATGATCTGGCCGTAGTCTGCCCGGCTGCCCTCGCTCTCCATGAGCTGCCAGAGCGGGTTGTTCCGCCGGCCTCGAGGGGTGCTCGCGACCATGAGTCGCTTCTTCTCGTGCTCACCGGAGATGATCGGCTTGAGGCGGGGCAGCGGGTCCTCGCGCCCGAACAGCGCGAGCTCGGTGAACGCGTAGTCCTGGAACGACGTACCGACACCGTTCGTGTCCTGGCCGCTCTGGAAGTAGCCCTGCAGCTTCATGCGGCTGCCGTTGGCGAAGTCCCCCTCCATGACCGTGTTCTTCCAGTCACAGTAGCCGGGCGGGGTGTTGTCCTGCAGCATGCGGATGTATTGCCCGGTGGCGGGGTCGTTGTACGTCTTCTGCCACAGGATGTCGCGGATCATCGGGTTGTTGAGCGAGATGTAGACGCCAGTCGTCTTGGCGACGCGGAGGCGGCTCTCCACCATCTCCATGCTCATCGCCACGTCCTTGCCGCTCTGTCGCGGGAGCACGGCGACGCCGATGCGCTTCGTCCGCCACATCGAGTGCAGCTGCTGCTGGTACGGTCGCGGGACGTAGTGTACGGGGAACTTGGTTCTCACCACTGGCTCTTGCCCTCGCCGACGAAGATGACCATCCACAGCGGCATGAGGGCGAGAGCCAGGGCGGCGAGCAGGAACACTGTCGCGATCACCGCCCCGGCTGTCTTCCACATGGTCAGATCCTGATCGTTCCGGGCTGGAACCCCAGCGTGCCAAACAGCGCGTCGAAGTCGTTCGCCGCGTCTCCGGAGCTCCCCGCCTGGCTGGTGAGCCCGGGCTGCGGCTGCTCGTTCTGGAACTGTCCCTGCGGGTTGCGGGGCTGCTCCGTGGCGCGCTGCTGCTGCGGGCTGGAGGCCGCCGCCGGGGCAGCAGCCGCCGGGGCAGCGGGCGCGAGGCGGGACTTCACCGAGTCCACGATCGCCTGCAGGTTCTCGGTGGGAACGATGAAGCCGATCGGCTTGCCGTCGGCGTTCTTCTTCAGGAGGTGCTTCGCGCTCTCCATGAAGCCGTCCGCCAGCGCCTTGTCGCTCAGGAGCTCGGGGTTCGCCTGGAAGAGGTCGGCCGCCGAGTGGAGCCGCTCCACGTCGTCGCGACGCTCGTCGCTGAGACGCGCGGCGCGGTCGCCGATCTCGCGGTTGAGCTCGTACTTGACGTGCTCCTGCCACTCGGCCGCCTCTTCCGTGTCGCGGAGGAGCATCATGCCGTCTGCGTCGAGCCGGTCCTTGGGCGTCGAGTCGAGCCCCGGGACCTTCGTCCCCTTCAGGACGACGGGCGGCTTCTGGACGGCCTCGATGTAGTTGCCGAACTCGGTTCGGACCGCCTCGATCGCCTCCGTCTCGGTCTGCTTACGGATGGTCTCGTTGATGCCAGCGGAGACGGCACCCCAGTCGACTACCGGAGCGGGGGTTGCGGGCCCAGGAGCTCCAGCAGGTTCCCCGGGCTGCTCACCTCCGGCTTGGGCACCGTCAGCTCCGGGTGCTCCCGGTACTGCCGGCTTACCTGCGTCTCCTGGATTCGGTGCTGGTGCAGCTGCTCCAGCTGCTCCAGCTCCTTCAGCCGGAGCAGCTGGTGATCCGTCTCCAGCTGCAGGAGCAGGAGCCTCTGCGCCGCCCTCTGCCGGAGACGGGTTATCCGTCTCAGGTGCCAGAGCGTCCATGAGTCCCGCAAACGCTGCCTCAGGCGAAGTCGGGAGCTCGACGACCTCAACCTCGGTGTTCCCATCGCTCACAGCTCCTCCAGGTTCGCCTGCAGCCGGGCGCCGATCCGGGCCTGGGCCTCTTCGTCGTAGGAGAAGCCCACGGTCTGGAGGTGCTGCGCCAGACCCATCTCGCCGAGGAAGAAGCTCTTGACCTCGGCGATGACCGCGATGTCGATGTGAGCGTCGGGGCTCGTCACGTCGAAGTCGCGGTACTCCCAGCGCTGCATCTCCTCCTGCCAGAGCGTGAGGATCTCGATGTAGAAGTCACGGTTGTACGTGGCGTCGTCCTCGACTCGCTCCAGCGCGTCGGGGGTCTCGGCCCGGTACTTCTCGAGAGCCTCGTCGAAGATCGAGCGGAGCCGGATCACGCGCTGGTGGAACAGCGTGTGGTACGCCTTCACGTCCTGGACGGAGAGCTTCGGCCACGTCGACACGATCTTGTTCGCGAAGCCGGGCGTGATGAACTCCTCCGCGAGGATCTGGTCGGCGGGCTCGAGGTTCGCCTGCCAGATCTCGATGATGGTGTGCGTCACGCCGGACGACTCCGAGTGGAGAGCCTCCAGGTCGGCGATGTCCTGCTCGGTCAGCTGCTCTTCGGTCATCGGGTCATTCCTCCCAGTACGCCGAGGCGTCGTGCCTCGGACTCGATTTCACGGTTCACCGTGCTGATGTCGTAGCCGAGCGCCGTACCGGCGTAGCTGCGCTTGACGCCGGCGGGGACGAGGTCCGCCCCGCCGTAGTAGTTCTCGACCTCGAAGAGATCGTAGACGCGGGTGCCCTGGTACGTGTGGATCCGGAAGGGCAGGTTCGGGTCGCGATAGATGCCGACCTGGCTCGGCGGCAGGGTGATCTTCACCTGCGCCGCGCGGCGCTCCTCGCCTGGCATCTCGAAGCTCTCGGTGTACTCGCCGTTGCGGACGGACACCGTCTTGCTGCCGGTCTCCGTGTAGTCCAGGACGCGCCGGGCGCGGGGCTTCGGGAACGCGCTCTTGACGATCTCGTCCTGGTACCAGATGATGCCGTTCTCGTCGGTGCGGATCGGCTCGTCTTCGCCCTTGGTGTTGAGGCGCATGCCGGCGTGCTGATCCCGGTCGATGATCGGGCCGCCGGTCGCGGGCTGCTCCTTGTCCGTCTTCGGGACGACGGGCTGACCGGTGCGAGTGGCTTCGAGCGCAGCCGCGAGCCGGGCGTTCTGCTCCAGCAGCGCGGTGATGTCGACGGGGTTGGCCTCGGGCGCCCAGGTCTGAACGATCTCCGGGTCGCCGGTGCGGATCTGGGTCACCATGTCCCGCAGCTCCGCCTCCGTGTAGTCGCGGTAGTGTCGATTGAACTCGACCCCCGCATCCTGCAGCTCGTGGTAGAGCGCAGCCTTCTCTGCTTGGGACACTGATCCTCCGTAGGTAGGCAATTCTTCCTAAACAGGATTATAGCCTACCTGCGGAGGTTTCGCTCAGCGGCGTGCGACGACGATGATCGAGCAGATCGCGATCACGATGAGGCAGATGGTGTTGACGAGCTCCACGCTAGGGCCTTCCTGTATCGATGAATGGCGAGGGGACACCGTTGTCGGTGTTGCTGGCGAGGCCGAGCGAGCTCTGGCCGTACTCGAAGGTCTCGACCGACCCGTACGCGTAGCCGACGTTGACCGTGACCGGCAGGTAGCGGTACTGGAGGAGGTTGATCTGGCCGTAGCTGGTCGCGACGGTATCGTTCTCCGTGACGGAGCGCGCCCAGAAGAACCACTCCTTGAGATCCCGCCCGATCTGGAGAAAGTCCTCGATGTCGAACGGGAGTGGCCGGTCCCCCAGGTCGTTCTCGATCGGCCGGCGATAGGTCTTCTTGACCTCGATCAGCTGGCCGTACGGGTCCATGCCCCGGATCCCGTACTCCAGGGCGCCGCGCCAGTTCCCGAACGTGAGGTTCACCTGCTGCAGCCGGGCCCACGCGTCGTGCGCCCGGTTCGCACCCTGGGTGTTGGTCTCGATCTGCCACGGGATCGCGCGCTGGATCGTCCCGCCGCTCGCCGAGTACTCGTCGGTGAGGCGCTGGTCGTCGAAGACGAAGATGCCCTCGGGGCGACTGATGCTCATGTAGAGCTTGCCGCCGACCTCGAGCTTGGAGAGCGCGATGCCCTGCACGAGCCACCGGCTCCACGAGCCCTGGTCCTTCGCGCCGTCGTAGACCCACACCTCGTTGCCGTTACAGTTCGGCAGGAGCTCCTCGCCGTCCGGGTTGTTCACGAGGTAGTACAGGCGGTTGGCGTGCTGGCTGCTGACGATGTTCTCCTTGGTGCGGAGTGCCAGCCACTTGTTCGCGATGTCGTCGGTCAGGGTCGAGTGGTTGATGTTGTAGTTGCTCGCCGTGCTCTTCATGAGCTCGGTGTCGAGCGGGTGGATCATGGTGTTGTTGAAGACCTCGACGCCGTACGGGCTCACTGTCCCCGGCGTGGCGGTCGTCTCCTCGAACCCCATGATCGCAGTCGACCCGCTCTGCCCGCTGACGGACGCGGGAGCCATGTAGTAGCTCGTCGAGTAGCCGTCGACGCCGGAGCACAGGATCGTGATGGTGTCGACGGACTGCGGGTTCTGCCAGAGCTTCACGGCCACCGGCACCAGCAGGTTTCCGCTGGTGAGCGTCTTGACTCCGCCGCCCTTGCTCGGGGTGAAGTTGGTGAAGTCGCCGGCGAGGTTGCTGCTCCACATGATGCGAGCCAGGTTCTCCCGGTCGTTCACGAGGATGAGGCGGTCGCCCGCGACGAGGCCCTGGCTCGCGGAGCTCGGGTCGCTGTAGTTGACGCGGTTCTCGAGAGTCGGGAGCGGCGCCGTCGCGCTGCCCAGGTCGATCGCCGCCGTGTTCTGGATCCAGCCGTCCACCGCGCGAGTCGAGCTCGAGGTCAGCGTTCGGCTCCCGACGATGATCGCCTCGCTCGGCACGACGTCCTGGTCGCTCCAGGTGAACTGGTAGAGGTTCCACTTCTTCGCGCCCTCGGCGATCGCCTGCGTGAAGACAGCTGCGGGCAGGATCGCGACGAGCTGGTCCATCGCCATCTTCGGGTCGGTGACTGCCGTCGTCGTCTCGTTGCCGCTCGCGTCCGGGACGCGGAACTTCCACTGGCTCCAGCCGCGCTGGGCCTGGATCATCGTGATCTGGCTCGCGGCGCTCTCGCCGATCTCGTTCTCGAACGTGTAGAAGTAGCCGTACGTGTAGTCGTTGTCGGCAGCCTGGCTGCTGACGAGAGTCCCCAGCGTCGGCGTCTCCGCAGTGGGGATCGTGTTCTTCGTCGCGTTGTTGATCCACGCGGCGTCGGGGTGGACGACGCTTAGCGCGTCCGCCGGCGCCCAGGCCGGCACGGTGATCTGCACGACCTTCTTCGCCGTCTTCCCGACGCCCACGTCGAAGAGACGGAGGTCCTCGCCGCCGTCGGAGAGCGCGAAGACCTTGTTGTCGATCTGGAGGTACTTCACGAACGTCGTCGCCGAAGAGAAGCTCAGCGTGCCCTCGCCCTGGGGGATCGTGAACCCCGCCTCCGAGAGACTCTTGATGTCGAAGCGCTCGGTCACCGAGTTGTACACGGCCACCTTGAAGCCGACGACTCCCGTGCTCTGTCGGGCGGCGAACAGCAGCGCCTTGCGACCGTCGTTCATGAAGAAGTGCTCGAAGCCACCGACCATCGTGGACGAGTAGTTGCTGTCCAGCCAGGTGTTTGCTGTCAGGACGGAGCGGATCGCCGGGCGGATGCGCACGGCGCCGCCGCGAGTGATCTGCACGTTCTCCATGATGCGGAGGCTCGTGGGCTCGCTGACGCCCGGCGGGTTGGCGGTGCTCCACCCGGAGAATTCTCTGAGGTACGCCTTGGACAGCGGCCGATCTGGCTGATGCGGATCCTTCTTAGGTCCAACCACGCGTCACCACCGATACTCGGAGTGCGGGTGGCCGTGCCCGCCGCTGGCCGGGCCGTCCAGCCCCTCCAGCGGGAGGACGATGTCGTTCAGGTACGGCAGGTCGGTGTGGCGCGTGTCACGCTCGCTCAGGGCGTACATGATGTTCTTCCACTGGTCTTCCAGCACCATCGCTCGGGGCTGCGTGATCGGGTCCGTCTGGGCGTAGATGTACGCCGCGCGGGCCGTGATCAGGTCGGGGTAGTCGAAGTCGAGCTTCTGCTGACGCTGGTCCTCGGTGATCGGCTGGCCGAGGGCCGGCAGCGCGAACTGGCGCGGCTCGCGCATCACCGGCACCATGACGTGCAGTCCCTGCAGGCTGGCGTTGAGCGGACGAGAGAAGCGGATCGTCTGCCGGGTGACGGCGACTCGCAGCTCCGGCGTCGTAGCGTACTTACTCAGGCTCTCGCGGGGCAGGAAGTACGCCCAGAGCCGCGCCTGGCCGTAGTCGTCACAGAGAGTGACGGCGTCGTCGTTCATCAGGCGCGTGCGGAGCGAGCCGACGAGCTCGAACTCCTGGTCGCCCGTGCGGACGGTGCCGACCTCCTCCCGGTCGGAGTAGTAGCTCCACTCGTTCTCGAGGGCAGTGAGGCGCAGCGCGCGGTTGATCGTCCGCGCGAGGACGATGTACCGGTCGCTCTGCGGCGTGTACTGCAGGTCGAGCCCGGTGAGGATCGCGTTGACCTCCGCGACCGCGTCATCGAGCGAGAGTGCGACGTTGTTGTTGACCATCACCACTTCCTCAGGGTTGCGCCCTCGGCCTTCTTGGGCGGGGCGCCGAGGTTCACCACCGCAGCCTTGTTGCTGGTGGTGAGGGCCTTCTCCTGCTCCTTGCCCTTACCCTCCCACTCGGTCCAGCCAGCCGGGAGGCCCTGGCGGGTGTACGCGCCGGCGGCGGCCTTCGCAGCCTCGTCGGCGGCGTTGCCGTACAGCTTGTTGTACTTCTCGCTGGACTCGCTGTCGACGTTCGTGTTGCTGTTCTCGATGTTCTGGATCTGGGTCCAGGTGTCGGCTGTCTGGTTGTAGTAGTTCTGGAACGCGCTCTCCCGGTCGCTCTCCTTCTGGTTGAAGAGGTTGGAGCGACTGGTGGACACGTCGGTGTTCATTCCACTGATGGCCGAGTTGATCGAGCGCACCGTGTCGAAGTAGCTGCGAGCGTTCTCGCTCTGGTTCGCGTCGAAGTTGCGGAACGCCTGCATCTGCGTTCGGAGCAGGTCCGTCTCGCCGGCGCCCTGCAGGGCCGCCTGCTCCAGCAGGTCGCTGCGCTCGCGGACGGCGTTGCGGACGTTGGCCGAGCTCGTGTCGGCCTCGCTCTTGTCGTTGTCGCTCGCGCTGGTGAGGAGGTTCTTCAGGTTGAGGCTGTAGTTCGCGAGCAGCGTCGAGTCAGCGTCGGAGAACGCCCGCTCGATGTTGCCGAGCTTGGCGTCGCGCGCTGCAGCGAACGAGCCGAGCAGCTTGTACTGCCCCTCCGCGAGGTCCCTCGTTGCCTGGTTGGCAGCTCGCGAGCGGCTCTTGCCCTCCGCGTTCGCCCGAGCTGCCGCAGCGTTTGCGGCGTTCTGGGCGATCTGCTCCGGCGTCGGCCCCGACGGCGTCGTTGCCCCCGGCGCCGGGGCGACGAACGGTCGCGACCCGCTGGGGGCGACGGGGGTGTAGACGGCGGTGATCACCGAGTTTGCTCGCTTGGCCTTGGCCGGGGCCTTCGCCCAGTCACCGACTGCTGTGAGCGCCATGTCAGCCTCCGAAGTATCGCTGGCGGAACTCGGCGCTGCTCATGTAGCTCGCGTCGCCGGAGCCGATGCCCGTCGCCGCGTAGTCAGCCTGCTTCAGCCGAGTGTCGAAGTAGTTGTAGATCGTGTTGGTGTCGAGGCCGGGGAACTCGCTGGAGAGTCCCTGCAGCCAGGTGCCGAGCTCGGCGTCGGTGACTGGCTCCGCCAGGTCGTTGCGACCGAGGAAGTCGTAGAGCTGCGAGAGGGCCTGGCTCTCCTCGCTCGCCGGGTTGTACGCCGCCGAGGGGGTCGCTCCCCGCGCGCGGTCGAGGAGGCTCTGCCCGGCCTCGAGCGCCTTCGGGACGGCGGAGAGGGTCGCCTTGCCGTAGTCGTCCATCGCGGCAGCTCGGGTCCCGAGACGGTTGCCGCCACCGATGGTCGCCAGGTCAGCCTCGGTCGCGAGGGCCTGGCCGTTGAGGTAGTTGTCGAGGTCGCCGTACTTGCTCTTGATGCCGAGCTGCTCCAGGACGCTCACCGTCTCCGGGGCCACGACCGAGCCGCCCGCGCCGGGGCCGCTGCCGAAGAGCTTCTTGATGCGACCGTCGTACTCAGCGTCGCTCGTCGTCTCGCCCTTGGCGACGTCTGCCTTCACGGCGCCGCTGATCGCGGTGTTCGCGTCGACGGCCGCGCGCTGCTGCGGGCTGAGTGCGTCGTACTGCTCCCACGAGAGCTCCTTGGGGACATAGACCGAGTTGGCCCGCCCACCCGCGAGCGCCCGGCTGATGGACTGTCGAGCGACGCCCCGCTGCTCCTCGGCGTCGCGCTCCTTCGGGGGTCGCGAGTCGGCGGCTGCCTTGGCGGCGTCCTGCCTGCTGGAGCCGAGCGGGACGACGCGACGAGGGTCTGTCTGCGTGGGCTGCTTCTGCCCGGAGCGGACGTAGCCCGCGTCGCGAGGGGAGCCGGGCGAGCTCACCCGGGCGTTGGGAGCGTCGAAGCCTCCACCGCCCGGGCGAGACCGAGACCCGCCACCTCCTTCGCCGGCAGGAGGCTGACCGGTGCTCGTCCCCGCAGCTCGTTGTGCCGCGCGGCGGGCCTCGTAGTCCCGCTGCCACTTGTTGAGTGCCACGGTTGCCTCCTGATCTACAGTCTAATTCTAGCGTGCCGCGTCAGAACTTCGCGCGGTTGGGAGTGGCGTACACTCCGCCGAAGAGTGTGCCGGCCGCCACGAGCGTGCCCGTGCCGATCACCGTCCACTCAACGGGAGTGATCACGTTGTCGCCGGTCAGGGCGACGGTCAGGCCGCTGAGGAACGCGACACCGATACCGATCGCACCGGCGACCCACGCCTTGGCGGCGGTGGTCTTGGTGTTGTCGACGATCTCGGCGACCTCGCTGCGAGTGAGGGGGATGTTGGTCATGATGTCTTCCTTTCGATGGGTCCGGTGGATGTCTTGGCGGGGTAGTCGACGAGGTGGGCGAGCCCGAGTTTCTTCAGGAGAGGTGTCGGGAGCGGCGGAATGGGTCCCAGTCTACCGCGAATGTCCCACAGCCACAGCTGCGTGAAGAACGCGCGGAGAGCCTCGTGGGTCTCATCCTGCTCCTTCTTGAGCTTCTCGAGCTCGTCTCGAATCGGCTTCACAGCCTTCTCGATCTGCTCCGCGATGTACTTCGCGAGCTCGTTCGCGTCCTCGAATCTCTCCGAGAGCGCCACCTGGCGCTGGGCCTCCGCCTCGACATTGTCCTTCTTGCGCGATCGGAGCCACACCCACAGTCCGCCTCCAGCGGCGGTGGCGAGTCCGATGAGCGCGACGATGACACCCTCACTCATTTCTCAGCTGGTTCACTCTCTCTTGGACCTTCCGCTTGAAGTCCCGCCGGAGCAGGATATCGATGCGGGAGAGCGCTAGTGGTAGTCCAAAAGCCAGCATAGAGACAACGAACCAGTTCGGGGCTTCTCGAGAGGCGAGCTGCTCGGGCGAGGGAAACAGGAGGATGGAGCACATGTAGCTGACGATGAGCCCGATGAGGGCGGTCTTGGCGGCGATCTCCAGCTTCCACAACTGCTCGAAGCTGACGCTGACGAGGCATGCGGCTGCGATGAAGATCAGGAGGAGGCCTAGAACGTCGGTGACATCACCGAAGATCCGGTCGAGGATCCGCGACCCAAACGCGATCGCGGTGATGCCCGCAGACATGGCGATGAGGTCATACACCGGCAGCCAGAACCGCTCGAGTACTCGGTACTCCGACTGGACATCCTTCAGGGAGGAAGGATGCCACACGCTCGCGCGATACAGCTGCCGGTGCAGACGCACGTCAGACCCCGGCTTGCTTGTGGAACGCGAGCCAGTTCTTGTTCTCGGCAGTGGCCCACGACTGGCGCGACCCGGGGCCGAAGTCGTGGTCGATCGCGCCCTGGTAGTTCCACTTCGCCCGGAGCCACCGCTGCGCGGCGTCCCAGGTCTGGTTGCCGGCGATGCCGTCTTCGGCCCCCGCGCCGTAGCCGTTGCGGTTGAGGAAGCGCTGGAACGCCGTGATGGTGCCCGTGCCGGGGATGTTGTCGATCGCGCCGGTGTAGCCGTAGTTCACCTTCAGCATCGCCTGGATGCCGTACCAGCGCAGGCTCTTCGCGATGGTGCTGACGGCCGCAGGCTGCGGGTTGTCGGCGGGCTTGGCGACGCCTCGGAACATGTAGTGGACGGGGTCCTTCGGCCCGTACCACACGAAGCCGAACTCCTGCAGCTTGGCTCGGTCACTCGTGTAGTTGTACACGTCGGCAGCGGTTCCCTGGACGTGCTCGCTGCTCTCCGCCGGATTCGCGGGAGGGTACAGGTACGGCGGGCGGTTGTACGTGCCGCCCATGTTCCAGCGGTCGATGAGCCGCTGCTGGTCGGCCTTCAGGACGCCCGCGCGGTTGATGCGGATGGGACCGTACTTGTCCTCCAGCGCGTTCATGGCGTCGGCTGCGTCGTCACGCATCCACATGCCGGGGTGGTACTTGAGATCCTTCATGGTGTTCTCCCTTGTTAGACGCTGCCGAAGTCTCGGAGCGCGTACTTGTTGAGCCGTCGCACGACTCGTGCGAGGGTCTTGATCGAGGATGCGGGGCTGCTGTTGATGGATGCGTTGGTCGCGTCGATCACCGCCTGGATGTCGAGGAGGTCCTGCCGGAGAGACGTCTCGATGTTGCTCTGGTTGGACCGACTCGCAGCAGCTGCGGACTCCTCCGGCGTCTTGTTCCGCAGTATCCACGTCGTGATGACCGTCTTCGTCGGCTCGTCGAAGGTGTACACAGCGTCAGCTGTCTGGGTCGCCGTGTCCGCCGGGCGAGGCTGCTCAGTGACGAGATACCAGCCTCGAGCGTTCAGGATCGCGGGGTCCATCGGGCGAAGGTCCCACCACCGGTCGTCCGCAAACACCAGCGATGGCGGCGGGCCGAAGCCGTCGACCACTGAGTTCGTAACGTGTGCCCACATGTCGGCTCCTAGATGATTACAATGCTGGCGAGGGAGATGGGCTGCGAGGAGTTTCCGTGCGAGACGGAGACGACCAGTGCAGAGTTCGCGGTGCCGGGGTCACGCAGCGCGGCGGTGAATCCCGTCAGACCACCCTCCGAGGCGAGCTCGTAATTCTTCGTGGCGTTGCTCCAAGTGTACGACACGCTGTTGCCGGTCGTGGAGGCGGCGAGGACTGCCTGGTTCGCACCGACATTCGTCGTGACGCTGCTGGAGGTTCCACTCGTAGCGAGCGCCGACTGTGGGTCTGCCGCCCCGGTGTAGTTGAGAACATTGTAGATGCCGAGACACGCGCGAGCTTGGTCGGCGGTCAGATTGACGGTGAACGTGTAGCTGCCCGTCGGCTTCGCATCGAGCATGTAGATGGCGACGAGGCTCGAGTTCCCCCCACCGGCTGTCACGAGTGGGGTGACAGGGTCGCCGTCCCACGTCGCACCCGTGATGTTGTACGACAGTCCCGCGCTGAGGCCCTCTGACTGGAACACGACTGCCCGCCGCTCCCCCGCCGTCGTGGTTACCGTGAAGCTGTAGCTGCCGAGATTGTTGACGTCCTCCAGCACGGTGGAGTAGACGATGCTCAGCGCCCCGCCCCCACTGCTGTTCTGCTTCCCCGAAGCCATGATGCCGCTACGCAAGGTCGCCTGCCAGGGTCCAGGTGTTTGCAGCCACTTTGATGGCAGTCACGACAGACTTGTTCGCCCGCGTGACCAGGCTGGGAGTACCGTCCACCGTCGCACCGGTTCCGTTTACGAAGGTCGCCATGCCTGCGCCCCGGACCTGAAAGTCGATCGAGCCGCCGATGGGGATTGCGACATCGGAGTCTTGGGGCATGGTCACGGTGATCGGGGAGGCGTTCGTCAGAGTCACGAATTTTCCCTCGTCCGTGAGGACGGGAGTGTACGTCGTCCCCGTCTGCGCGTTCACACCGATGTAACGGTTGGCGGGCCCCCACTTGACGCCTGTCGCCTGGGTGGAGTCTGCGGTGAGCACTTGCCCGTCGGTCCCGACTGCAACGGCTGTCTCCGTGGATGCAGCCGTCCCGACGAGGATCGAACCCTTCGCCGAGTAGTCCGCAAAGCGGACGTAGCGGGAGTCGGCGGTGGTGAGGTTGACCGCGTGTGCAGCGAGAGTGGCATTGCCCACCGAGAGATTCGCGTTGCCGTCTCGCCGGGGGAGAGAGGCGGCAGTGGCGCTCGAGGTGGTCGCCTCCCACTTGACTCCGCCGGACTGCGACGAGTCGGCGACGAGAACGTTCGTGTTGGATCCGACAGTCGTGAGTGCGATCGAGTTCGCCCCGGCGCCCGTCACGAGCTGCCCCTTGGCGCCGTACGTCGAGAGGCCCATCGTCTCGGAGGTCTTCGTCACCCAGGTATCCGTCGCCGTCTTCACGAGGCGGGCGGACGCGTTCAGCGGCAGGATCTGGATGTTCCCGAGCAGCGTGACGCCGGCGCCGGGAGTCAGAGTGACGGGGCCCGTTCCGATGTTGGCAACTTCGACCTCCGTCCCGGTGCTGAACGCGACGGAGGAGTTCGGCGGGACCGTCAGTGTCGAGGCCGCCGCGTTACTCATCGTGACGAGCTTGCCGCGATCCGAGAGGACCAGGGTGTACGCGGTGCCGGTCTGCGCGTTGATGCCCATCAGGAGGCCGCGCGTCGTCTGCACCATCGCGGTCGTCGCGAGCTGGGTCGTGTTGGTCGACGAGGATGCGGTCGGTGCGACGGGGGTGCCGGTGAGCGAGGGGCTGGCGAGGGGCGCGTAGCCCTGGCCCTTCACGAACGCGGTCGTCGCGACGTTGGTGCTGTTGTCCGTCACCGTCATGGTCGGGGCGATGACGGTGCCGGTGAACGTCGGGCTCGCGAGAGGGGCGTAGCCCTGGCCCATCACGAACGCGGTCGTCGCGAGCTGGGTCGTGTTGGTGTTGACCGCCGCCGTGGGCGCGGTCGGGACGCCGGTGAACGCGGGCGAGTCGAGCGGCGCTCCACCGCCGCCAGAGCCGTAGCCCTGGCCCTTGACCCACGCCGTCGTCGCGAGCGTGGTGGAGTTGTCGGCGAGCGAGGCAGTCGGGGCCGTCGGCGTGCCGGTGAGCGCGGGGCTCGCGAGCGGCGCGTACCCCTGCGCCTTCACGAAGGCGGTCGTCGCGATCTGAGTCGTGTTGGTCGCCGTCGCTGCAGTCGGGGCGGTGGGTGTGCCGGTGAACGCGGGGCTCGCGAGCGAAGCCTTGAGCGTCAGCCCGGGGACGGTCGGAGAGGCGGCCGTCCCTCCGAGATCCCCGGAGAGCTGCACGATACCCTTGCTGCTGATGGTGGCGTCGGCGACAGCTCCCGACGCCGCTGCCCACTTCAGCCCCGTGGGTGACGCGGCGTCGGCAGTGAGGACCTGGCCGTCCGTGCCGCTGGAGAGCGTGGAGTACGCCGCCGCGCCGGTGCCCGCGAGGAGCACGCCCTTCGCGGTGTAGTTGACGCGCTTGACGAAGTCGGCGGCGAGTCGCACCTCGACCCGAGGCGGGAAGAGCTCGTCGTCATCTACGCCCAGTCGCTTGAATGGTCCGGCCATCACGCCTCCTCCAGTCGATTATACCCGGTCATGCCACGCCCATCTTGATCGTGCCGCCGTCGTTCGTGTAGGGCGTGCAGCGCTTGATCGTGCCGCCGTCGTTCATGTAGACCTCGTTGAACTTCACGGTGCCGTCGTAGTTCACGTAGAGGCCGTCCGTCGGAGCGCCCGCCGTAATGATCAGGATGATGTTGCTGTACCCGCCGGGGCCGTTGTTGCTGCCGGGCCAGATCTGCGCGTAGTGTGTCGTACTCGGGAGGAGGCCCGTCAGATCCTTGAAGGTCGCCGTGGAGGGCAGGGAGAAGGTCTGCAGCCCGGTCGAGAAGGACAGGTCTCGCGCGACTCGCAGCTGGTAGCTCGAGATCGTCGCGCCATTCAGTACGGTCGGGGCCGTCCAGTATACTTGCGAGGTCGTGTCGGTCGTCGCCGTGCTGCCGAACGTCGCGACCTGTCCCGGCACGTTGGTGAGCAGCGGGACAGTGACCCACGCGCCCCAGTCACTCCAGCCTCCGCCGACCACGTCGTTCTTGACCGCCATGCGGTAGTACCAGGTGCCGGCGGGGAGGTTGTTTACGAAGACGGGGGCGTACCGGTTGTTCTGGATCATCGTCGCGCCGGTGGGGCTGGCGGTCGTGTTGACCTCGATCTTGACGTTGGTGAGTGCGCCGCCGCCGTTGTCCGCGACAGAGGGGAGCGTCGTGTAGAAGCTCGAGCTCGTGATGTCGGTGGCCGAGTAGCCGGTCGGCGCGCTGGGAACGCTCGTCGCGGCCGTCATGATCGGCGTCCACGAAGTCCAGTCGCTCGTGCCCTCCGAGTCCTGCACTCGCACCGAGGCGTAGTACTGCGTGTTCCTCTGCGCGCCGGTGACGTTCACGCTCGTCGCGGCGCTGCCGACCCAGCTATACCACGGCGACCCCGACGGGTCGTGCGCGGGGGTTCGACAGACGTGCAGCTCGTAGTTGGAGACTCCCACCCACGAGCCTGCAGTCGGCCAGCTCACGGTGAAGCTGTTGGCGGTGATGCTCGACGCGGTGGGCGGCCCGTACATCGACGGCGGCCGGTAGTAGTCGGTCCCGTAGTAGCCCCCGGAACCGCTCGTCGACGTCCAGCTCGTGCCGGGGATGCCTCCGCTGACACTGATGGTGCCGCTCATCGTTCCGTTGGCGGCGTGGGTGTGCCAGATCTGGCGGCTCATGATCAGCACCCAGCTGGTGCCGACGCTCTTCGTGCTGTTCTCTGTGAACGGGTTCCCGCTGATGTTCATGCCCCACGAGCCGCTGCCGTACGTGGTGGCACTGTTGCGACGAGCCCAGAGCTCTGCCGTCACGAGCGAGCGGTTGTTTGCCGCGTCGTCGCCCGTGCTCCACCGGACCTCGGTGTTGAGGCCGGCAGAGTTGTTGGAGACTCCGAAAGTACCGCTAGGCATGCTTCAGCCAGACCTCGCCGGGGGCGATGTCGGCTGTCGTCGGTACCGTGGTGCCGTGCTTCCAGCCGTTCAGGTCGCTGACCTTGGGAACGCGGTTCTTGTCGAGGGTCCCGCTGATGACCTTGGCTGCGTCGATGCCAGCTGCGGGCAGGAAGTCGGTGGTGTTCGCGAGAGACGCGGAGCCGAACGCGGGCTTGCCGGTGACCTCCGTCCACGCCACGGTGAAGTCCTCGCCGGCGAGCGAGGTCAGCAGCGTGCGCTCCGCCGGGGTCATGGCGAGGCGGGTCGGCGAGTCGGGGATGTCGTCGAGGTCGGTGGGTGCGACCACGACCTCCCAGCCCCAGCCGCCGGCGCCGTTCGCGCGGGGCACTGCACCCGCCGCCGCGCCGACCCCGGAGAGCAGGCCGAACTGCCCGGTGGGGGCGATGAAGAAGCCGGGGTCAGAGGGGTCCTCCACGTCGGAGTAGCCGCCCCACGTCTCCGTCGGCGACGCCCAGCTGAACGAGCCCTCGCTGACGCCGTTGCTCGTGAGGACGTGGTTGGGTGCGGCGGGCTGCGGCACGAGGCGATTCAGCGGCCGGTTGAGGATCGCGCCCGGGGCCGCCGGGTCGGCGATGTTCCAGTCGGGCTGGCTGTAGTGGTCGAGCTTCTCCTTGTCGGAGAGCGAGAAGTTTGCCATGCCGGGGGCGAGGGCGGGCCCCGCCTCCACGTTGATGACGGTGGAGCCGCCGAGCTGGACGGTGAGCGCCGTGGCGATGCCGTCGTTGTCGTAATCGCCGGTGAGGTCGTAGTCCGGGTTGTCCACGATCTGGATCACGCCGGAGACGAGGAGGCCCTGGTAGGCGTCGCTCCCGGTCAGGGAGATGACGAAGGGGTACTCACCCTCTTCCTCGTCGAGGTCGGACGCCTGCAGCGCGAAGCGAGCGAACCCGATCTCGGGCTCGAGCTCGGCGACGCTGTTCAAGAGAATGTTCGAGGTCGTGTCGAACGGGGGGAGCTTGCTGACGATCTCCACCGTCGCGCCAGTCAGGTCGATCGTGACACCGTTGCGGTCGGTGACGAAGACGCCGAAGGCGAAGCTCTTCGCTCGCGCGAGCTTGAGCACCGTCTTCTGTCGGGGGATGTTCTCGAGCTGGGGCACCGCCACTCCTCTCTAACTTGGAGCGGCGGCCGCAGTGGCCGGGAGATCCACTGCGGCCGCCATTGTTCCGTCGGGTCAGGCGGGCGGACCCTGGGGCGGCTGCCCACCCTCCGCAGGCGGACCCTGGTCGGGAGCGGCGCCCCCGGCGGCCTGCGTGACAGCGTCCTTCGCCACGCCGGCCAGCTCGATGATCTGATCGAAGATCTGGATCAGTTCGTCCATGTCCGCCCCCGATCAGTTCTTGCGCTTCAGGACAGCGGTGCCGTCCGTCAGGTTGTCGCCGATCGAGATGCCCGTGGTCGACGGCTGCGCGGCAGCCGACGTACCGGCGGTCGACACGACGTAGGTCTGCCCGTTCGTGAACGTGAGGACCTGGCCGACCGTGTAGGCGGTGGAGTTGGCGCGGTTGATGACCAGCGGCGTCGGGTCGTCGGACACGAGCAGCGGGTTGCGGTGCGCCTGGTCGCCGGTCTCCTGGATGGAGAGACCCGCGTTGAGGTTCTTCGTGTCGGAGTACTGACGCTCCTGGTTGTACCACTCGGGCTTGGAGAGCACCGTGTCGGGACCGGAGAGCGGGTACGTCGAACCCTGGACGATGTTCGTCTGGGCGCGGGCCGCGGCGACCTTGGCTGCGACGTTCGTGAACGAGGTGTTCACGACGGTCAGCTTGTCGATCGTGGTCGGGAGGAAGAGCGGGACGATGCCCTCCGACAGCTGGTCGATGGCCCAGACGTCGTAGGAGAAGTCCTGCACGTACTCCGTGCCCTTGAACCGCGTGCCACCATCCTGCTGACGACGCTCCGAGAAGTACTCGTAGGTCTGGATGGCGCCCTTGTACGCCGCGAGAGCGACGACCTGGCGGAGCGTGCGCCCGCCGGTGGCGGTGGATGCGACCGGGTCGACCACGAGGTTGGTGTCCGTGAACACCTTCGGGAAGAACTCGGGGTGCATCTTGACGAGCTTCCACGAGCCCTTGAGGGTGCCGAGGTAGCCCGCCGCGTTCGCGCCGGAGATGTCGCCGTCGCGGAGCAGCTTGAACGCGCTCTCCGTGCCGGCACCCTTGTCGATGAGCGCGTTGATGAAGACGAGCTCGAGGGCCGACGGGATGAGCAGGAAGCGCTCGCTGTTGCCGAAGTTGCTGTCGAACCAGTTGTCCGAGAACGTCAGCGTCAGGGCGTCCAGCGTGCCCAGCGGGTTCGCGTCGTCGAGGTACATGCCCTTGACGTTCGCGAACGACGGCTGGATCTCGTTGTCGTACGTCTCGCCGGGCTCCGCGATCCACTTGTAGTCCGCCGCGTTGCCGGTGTTGGCGATGCGGTGAACGTCGGGGGTCTGCGGGCCGGGCGTGTCGACGCCGGCGACGCGGGGAACGAGCTTGCCCGTCATGTGACCCGAGATCGCTGCCAGGAGGCAGTACTTGTCGTGGTCGCGGAGCACGGTGGTCTGCATCTTGCGACCGGTGTACTCCTGCACGATGTTCTTGATCGGGTTCGTGCGGAGCTGCTCGTCGAAGACCGTGAAGCCGAACGAGCGGTGGCGCGACATGGAGTACTCGCGCCAGAAGATCGGGGGGATGCCGTTCTTCCACTCCGAGGTGAACTCGGAACCGGAGTAGTGGTCGGTGCCGATGCGGCCGAGCTCGGCATCGACGATGAAGTCGTCGACACGAATGTCGGGCACCTTGACCGAACGAGCGTTCGGGTTGGGCTTGATCTCGTTGCCGGTGAACATACCGGCGATGGGGGACGAGATTCGGAGATACGTTGCCAGGGCAACCTGGTAGTCGGAGAGGCCATCCCTCTGGACCGGTGCAACCATCCTGCATCCCTCCTTTCAGGGACTCTTTCGCCGGACCTCCCGGCTGCTTCCATTCTGCCCGCTACTACGCGGGTACAGCAGTTGCAGGTGCTACACCCGCAGTTGCAGGGGCAGATTGTACAGATTGCCCCCCTGACTGCCGCGCCAGGAGCTCCGCGACCGCCTCGGTGAGCACGGAGAGCTGCTTCGACTGGGACTCGATCGCGGCCACGAACGCCTGCTTCTCGTTCTCCACGTCCTCGTCGGGCTGGTTGATGTTGGCCTCGATCGCCGCCTGCTCCGCCTTCTGCGCGCGGAACTGCTCGGTCTCCCCCTGCACGAGCAGCTCCTTGAGCTCCTTCGAGTGGGTCGCGCCGGTGAGCTCGATCTCCTTCTCGACGATGTAGAGCATCGCGGCCGTCGCGTGCGCGAGCGCCTGCTGGTTGCCGGATGCCGCGAGCGCCGGCATGGCCTGGCTGAGGGGGACGAACAGCTGGTTCAGGATCCGCAGCTGCTTCTCGTCTTCCATCTCGACGAGGGACCCGGGGATGGCGCGGACGAAGTACTCCGTCGCGAGGTCCGAGAAGTCCATCACGAGCGTGCCCTCCTCCTTGGCAGGCTTCTCTCCCTCGGCGGGGGTCGCGACGAACAGCTCCGGGTCGAGCCCCGCCTTGAGCAGCTGCACTCGCGCGTCCGCCGTCGGCACGATGCTCTTGACGCTCTTGAGCTCCTGGAAGAAGATCGTCAGGGCGTACCCCGCGTATCGGCTGGCGAAGGACTCGATCGCCTTCTGGTAGTTGTTGGTCGTGATGTCGACCATCGCCTGCTGCGCCTCGACGCCCTGCGGTGTCTGGCTCATCGCCCCGCCGGTGCCCTGCATCGCCATCTGCTGGTCTGCGGCGCCGATGAGCTGCACCATGTTGCCCTGGTTGGCTGTGGCGATCTGGTTGTACTGCAGCAGCGTCTGGCTGTTCTGCTCGAACGTCTCGAACTTTGCGTTCGGGTTGCCGACCTGGATGAACTTGCCGGGGCCCAGGTTGGGGGTGCCGTTCAGGCCGGTGCCGAGGCCGATGATCATCGGGTTGATGTTGCGGTACCACATCTTCATGGCACCGTTGAGCAGCAGATCCTGGAACTCCTGGCGGCCAAGCAGGAGCTCGACCTGGCTCTTGCCGAGGGGCTGCGACAGGTCCTTCTCCAGCACGAGGAAGAAGACCGGGTGCTCCTTCAGCGGGTGCTTGTTGGGCTCGATGCGGAGCAGCATCTTCGACCGGGTCTCGAACGTGAGGAACGGCTCGCCCGTGTTCGAGTACCACGTCACGATCTCGTAGCCGTCGGGGATCTGGCCGCGCTTCTTCGACTCGTGATCCACGCTCTGCATCTCGCGCGGCGGGGGCGGGGTCTTCAGCATCGCCTTCAGGGCGGCATCGTCCCAGCCCGCCAGGCCGATCTTGCTCTTGGCCTGGCCCTTGGTGAGGTAGCGGCGGACGAACACGTCGGTCGCCTGCCGGATGTCGCGCGCCCCGGGCTCGGGGAAGACGTCGCGGTAGTGGATGTTGTCGTACTTGATGTACCACCCGTTCTTCGCGTCCTGCGCGAGCACAGGGATCACGCAGTCGAACCCGAGAGTCAGGGCCGACTTCGCCGAGGCGAAGAGGCTCTGCTGCAGGTCGTTCGAGTACTGGTCGTCGCCGCAGATCTTGCTGCGGAGGATCCAGCGGCTGAAGATGCCGTAGACGTCGTCGTCGTCGAACTTGCTGATGACCTCGAAGTTCGGAGTGTGCTGCACGAGGTTGCGCGCCATGCGGCGGATCATGCCGGCGGTCTCGCCGGAGCTGATGTTGGGCAGGTCGGGCTTCTCGCTGATGACCTCCGCCGCCGCGATCTTCTCGAGCTTCCAGTAGTTCGCGACTCGAGCGTCCATCTCGGTCTTGTACTTCAGGTACTTGAGGTTGAGCTCCTGCGCGCAGTCACTGATCGCGTGGAACTCGAGCACACCGTCCCGCCCCTCGGAGCGGTTGGTGTACCACTGTTCGACCTTAGTGATCGGCTCTGCTACTGCCACTGGTTCAGCCTTCCGCGTTCGCTGGAGAAACGCTCTCTCCTAATTGTAGAGCGTCGAATGATGGGGTTACTGGTATTGACGAAGGGGATTCCGCGGTTGTACGTCACGTCGCCGCGCTCCGGCCCGTTCAGGCGGTAGCTCCAGCCGCCGCCTCCACCGCCGCCGCCGCCGTAGCCGCCGGAGCGGCTGTAGCGGGAGCGACCGTAGACGCCGTCGGCGTAGTTGGTCCAGCTCGGGTGGTTGACTGCATCCAGGACTTCCTGGAAGTTCTTGTCGATCAGCTCCTGCAGGTCACTCATCGTCGGGTTCGCGACCGACGAGTGCTCGCGCTCGAGGTTCCGCATGCCGGTGTTGACGTTGGCGAGGGAGTCCGTCGAGTTGAGACGCGAATCCTGGTCGAGTCCGCCGCCGAGCTGGCCGGAGTTGTAGGTCTGGAGCGGGGCCTGGCCGAAGAAGTTCTCCAGCGAGCTCCGCGCGATGCCAGTCGCCCACGGCATCCCGTCCGGGCCGGTGACGTAGGTCGTGTTCAGCTGCTTGTACGTGGTCGTCGGGTTGTAGCTGATGTAGTCGCTGTTGAAGATCACGTCGTTCAGCGGCGTGGCGTACGGGTTCGTCTCGCTGCCGTAGAACGTCTGGCGCACCTGCTCGTCCGCGACGTCCTTGCTGAGCCCGAGGTCCAGGTACTCCTGGGTCAGCTTCGCGGTGAGCTCGTTCGCGATCTTCTGGCGGTCCTCGTACGACAGGTACAGACCCTCCATCGCCGGGTCTCCGGGGCGCAGCGTCCCCATCTGGAGGCCCTTGATGACGGCCATGCCGCCCTCAGTCGTGAGGACCTCGCGCTGCTGCTTCGGGTCCCACATGCTCATGATGACGCTGATGGCTTCGTTCTCGGTGAGCTCGGTCCCGTCGACCTTGCGCGTCTTCACGGCCATGTTGTACCGGATGTACTCACTGTCTGCGAGTCCGGTGAAGAGGCTGGTGAACAGCGCGAGGCTCGCGCGGTTCTCCGTGAGCGTCTTGATCCGGGCCTCGGTCGGACTGGCCTGGAGGGATCCGACCGCAGGCTCGCCGGCGTCGTTCACAAACTGCTGCAGCGCGTCGGTCTTCATCGGCTGCCCGTTGTCGTCGCGCTGGATCTCGCCCGTGTCGTTGAGGTCGGCAAGGGTGTACGGGTCGCGGTCGTACTGGTCGGCCGCCGTGTAGATGCTGTTGACGAACGAGTTCTCCAGCAGCATGCGCTCCAGCGCCATCACGCCGTTGATCATGAAGCCGAAGCTGTTCACGAGGTCGACCGGGTTGCCCCGGCTCTCCGCGTCGCGCGCAGCGTTCTCGAGCTCGGTCGCGATTCGCGCGGCCTCGTCGAAGCCCGTCTCGTTGATCAGCGGCATGCTGCCGAGGGCGTCCTCGAAGCCCCAGAGGACGTGGGCGAAGTTGCCGGTCGTCAGGTAGTTGTCGATGCCCATCATCGGCGAGATGAACTGCTTGAGCGTCCAGTGCAGCTGCACCATGCTCACCGGCTCGCCGTCCTGGTCGACGCCGACCTTGTACATCTGCTTCAGCTGCTCCGCGAACGGGAACCAGTCCGGCAGGTTGTCGAGGTACAGCGCGTCGGCGTTGCGCCAGTCGTTGACGATCTCGCGCGGGTCGTACACCCAGCCGGCGCCCTCCGCCTGAGCTGCACGGCGGCGACGCTTGTCCTCATCGTCCTCGCCGTTCAGCCCGAGGCTGCCGGTCAGCAGGCCGAGACCCATCAGGGCCGTGTGGGTCAGGCCGCTCTGGATGACGGCGTCGGCGAGGTTGACGTTCTCCATCGTCTCCGCCACGAAGTCGATGTCGTGGATGGCGGCGTTGTAGTCCTTCGACTCGCCCTTCAGCCAGGCGCGGGCGTGGCCGAGGCCCTTCTTGATGGACGGGCTGTTCAGCGCGACGGCGGAGACGGCGTTGAGGGCCTGCAGGCCGAGCATGTTCGTCGCCGCGTTGCTCGCGTAGTTGAAGAACAGGAACGGCAGCTTGAGCCCGAGCGTCGCGGGGATGTTCACGATGACGCGGGGGTTGTGCGTCAGCGGGTCGATGAAGTTCTTCATCAGGAGCAGGCTCAGGACGGTGGGCTTCAGGCTCCGAAGGTTCGCGATGCGGTTGATCGCGTACTGGTGGAGCTCGCGGTAGTTCTTCTTGACGAACTGCGGGTCCGTCTGCAGCCCGTTCAGCAGCTGCTCCGGCGTGAGCGTCATGCGGCTGCCCATGCTCATGGCGTTGCTCATGACGCTCATTCGGTACCGCTTCGCCATCATGGACTGCTTCATGCCGTACGACGGGTCCTGCCAGCGGCCAGCGATCCCCGCGAGCTTCGCCGAGGTCCGCTCGGCCCAGCCCGCGTTGTGCAGCTTCGCGTGGACCAGGATGTCCTGGTTGATCATGCCCATGAAGCCCTGGTTCTCGCCGAGAGCCCGGTCGACGGCTGCCGCGCGCTGCTGCAGGTCCTTGCCGCCGACGAAGGCGTCGCCGGTGAGCGTGTCCTTCACGACCTCCAGGAAGTTCTTGATGCCGCTCTCGACCGGGGCCGTGACGTACAGCCACGGGTTGAACATGCCGTTCGCGGCGCGCATGTTGGTGAGGATCCGCATCAGGGCGTTGCTGCTGGTGCCCTGCGTGACGAACCGCCAGCCGCCGGAGCGGAGCTGCTCCATCGTCAGCGGCACGGGCTCGGGGATCGAGTTCTTCTTGCGGTACGCCGCGAAGCGCTTCTGCGCCGCGTCGAGACCCGAGCTGGGCGGGTAGTCGCCCTGCCACACGCCGCCGGAGAGCCGGCCACCGAAGATGCTGGAGATGGTGGCGCCGGCGTTCCCGATGTTGGCCGTCTGGAGCTGGGCCGAGCGGACGGGATCCATGCTCACCGGGAGGTTGGCGAACAGGTCGCCCATCTCGCGGAAGGTGTTCATGTAGCCGTCGGCGGCCGTCTGGAACAGCGGCTCCGGGGGGTTGCGGTTCGGGTTCAGCGCCACCAGGACGAAGTCCTCGAGGCTCTGTGCGACCGTGCCGTCGGCGCCGCGCAGCTGCCACTTGTTGCCGGGCTTGTGCGCCCGGGCGAGGAGCAGCACGTCGCTCAGCCCCATCATGCTCTGGCTCGCGCGGTCGACCGGGTAGCGGCCCTCGCTCAGCATGGGCCGGATCCCGAGCTCGACCGCGTCCTTGAAGTCACGGAACGAGAACGAGCCGATGGTCGGGTCCTGGCCGGGCGCGGCTGCGGGGCGGCCGAGCCACGCGCGGACCCACGCGTCGACGCGGGAGGCGCTGGCCTCCGTGAGCCCCATGTCGAGCACGATGCCGTTGCGGAGCGTGGCAGCCTCCGCCTTCTCGGCGGTCGTCCACTCGCTCTCGTCTGCGGGCTGCTCGAACTGGATGCGGGCGTCGCGGTTGACCTCGAGGGCCACTCGCTCCGCCGGCAGCAGTTGCCGCGTCAGGGAGTAGGTCGGGACCTGACGGAGCCGCTCGTTGTTCATCACGGCGAGCACGTCCCGACCCGACTGGACCTTGGTGACGTTGGAGCGGGTGACGAACGCCTCCGTCTTCCGCAGGTCCTTCGCCCGGTACAGGTGCGCGCCGAGCGTCTCCTCGATCATCAGGGTCTGCTGGCGAGACGCCGCCTCGGTGCGGTTGCGATCGCGAGACTGTGCCTTGAGCTCTGGGGTGTGTCCGGAGGTGTGGAGCTCGGCGAACTGCAGGTAGCCCTCGTGCGTCATCGACGCGTCCTTGTTCGTGACGAGGAACGTCCAGTCCTCCTTGAGCTGGTAGCCCGATCCGTCCTCGAGCCCCGGCTTGTTGTTCAGCCGAAGGTTGAGCTCGTTGAAGATGTAGCCGCGCAGCGGGCTGCCGAGCGGCGCCTTGTCGAAGGTCGCCGTGAACAGCTCCGGCAGGCGCACCGAGACGGGGTTGTTGCCGACGCGGGGGGCGTCGAAGCCCGGGGCGCCCATCACGTCACTCGGGCGTGCCTGCTTGTACTGCAGGTACACGAGGGCTGCGAGCGTCACCTGGTCGGCAGGCGTTCGCTGCGCCACCGGCTTCGTCAGGACGGCGGTGTTGAACGTGCCGAGGCTGCCGGAGAGGCGGCTCATCGCGGCAGTGAACGCGTCGTCGGGGTTGAACAGGCTGTTGCGCAGGCTCTCGACGGCGGCTACGTCGAGCTCAGCCTGGCGGGCGAGCTCCTTGAACAGGTCTTGGATGTCCTGTCGAATCCGCTGCTGCTCCGCCGGCTTCAGGGCGTCCCAGTCGGGGCGCGAGATCCCCAGCAGAGACTCCGCGTAGGCGGGGACGAAGTCCATCCCGAGGAAGGCGAACGCCTCGCGGGCGCTCACGATGAGCCCGTCGTAGTTCTCCTTGCTCGCGGTGTCCGCCCAGTGGGTCGCGAAGTTCAGGTCGAAGTTCCGGAGCGGCCCGAAGGCGGGCACCTCGAGCCCCGCCTCCTCGAAGCCACCGCTGATGACGAGCTTCGCGCCGTTGCGCTGCAGGACCTCCTTGTTGCCGAGCTCGCTGATCGCGATGCTCTGGCGAACCGACAGGCCGTACCCGTTCTCCGGCACCCACGCGCGGATCTTGCCCGAGTACGCCGTCGCGTTCTCCTGGGTCCGGGTGCCGTAGATCGCGACGTTGGAGGCCGCCCCGCCCTCGTTCGCCGGGGCGGCGAGCTGGGCCGAGAGCTCCGTCAGGTCACGGATCGGCTCGTGGCCGTGGCGGACGAGGATCAGGCGGTTGCCCGGGCCGACGAGCACGATGATGTCGCCGGTGCCGAAGTCGCTGCCGACGGCGGGGAGGCCGGTTCCCACGTCGTAGCTCGACGCGGCCCGACGGAGGGCTGCAGTGAGCTCGGCGCGAGCGTCGGCATCCTTGCGAGCCTGACGCGTGCTGACGCGGCGGCCCGGCTCCTTCTCCGGCGGGTTGATCGCGAGCAGGTGGTCGATCGTGCGGGGGTCGACCGCCATCGCGTTGAGCTGCTCGCTCACGAAGACGCGCTGCTCCTGCGTGGCCGCGACGCCGAACTGGTCGTACGCGTTGATCGGGGCCAGGCTGCTCGTGAGCACGAGCTCGCGCCCGTTCATGCTGGCGAGCTTGTTCGCCAGGGCCGCGTTCTCGGTGACCGACAGCGTGCGGGAGTGGAAGACCGTCGCGAACGAGTCCGGCCACAGCTCCTCCGTCTCCGTGAGGCGCGAGTACAGCGCCTCCAGGGTGCGGAAGTTGCTGGTCGGGTCGAACGGGACGAACAGGCCGCGCGTGCCAGGCACCGTGCGATACATGATCTTGTCGAGGTCGGCCGGCGTCAGCGTGCGGCTGTCGATGGATCCGGTCGAGTCGATGAGGGCAATGCTGACGCCCTTGTCCGCGAGCTCCCGCACGAAGGAGATGAGCTCCCGCTTCCGCTCAATCGGGTCCTGCGGGAACGTGTCGACGTGGACGATCGCGAGGTCTCGGTGCAGCAGTCGCTGGCCGGCGGCCTCGTGGTCGCCCGGCTCCTGGCGGATGTCGTTCAGACCGCTGAGGACGCCCGCGACCCGGCCGCCAGTGAGCTTGCCGGGCTTGTACTGCACCTGCCACGCCGTACTGAACTCCTCGCCCTGCAGCGTCGCGTTCAGCTGGGCGAACGCCGTCTGCGCGGCGAGGTCCGAAGAGCGCGGGTCCGCGTCGATCGGAAGGTTCATGGCGATGCCGGCCTGGCGCAGCGCGTACTGCGGGACGCCGGTCAGGAAGTTCTGGTCTCGCTGCAGCGTCTCCATCGCGGCGACGCGCCGCTTGACGTACGGCTCGGCGTTGCGCTCGCGGCTCGCGTCGGGCCCGACGCGGTAGTTGCGCCAGGTCTCGAGGCGCCGCTTCTGGGCCTGCAGCTCCGCCGGGGTGTACGGCGGGCGGACGGAGCTCTGGCTCATCGCGCCTCGAGCCCCGACTCGGGTATTGAGCAGGTTCACCGTGGACCCTGACTCCACGATCCCCGGCACCTTGCGGAGCAGCGGGGTCAGCGAACCCGTCCAGACGGGAGTCGCCGCCGAGTCGATGGTCGGAGCCTCGAGCATCGGGCGAAGCAGGCCCTGGGTGTTCTGCTCGCCGAGCAGGGTGTTCAGCGTGCGGGGCGAGAGCGTGATGAGTCGAGCCGTCGAGCCCTCCGGCAGCGAGCTCGTCGCCTGGAGGCGGATCGCCTCGTCGGCCGACAGCAGCTGCTGGTTCCCGCTTGCGTCCGTGACGAGCAGCGCGTGCCGCATCTTCAGGTCCTTGAACAGGAAGTTGTAGCCCTTGGGGTCGAGCGGGCGGTGGCCGAGCGAGTGCGACAGGACGAACAGCGTCTTCGCCTTGAGCACCTCGTACACGTCTCCCAGCTCCTCCAGGAGGGCGATGTCCTCTGCCGTGGGGAGCTTGGGGTTGATGAGCGCGTCGGTGCCCTTCTTGTTCGCCTTGAGGCTCGCGAGCTGCTCGATGACGTTCTCGCCGTCGATACCCATGATGCCGCTGGCGAGGAGACTCTCGTACGTGTCTCCGATGCCGTCCTCGCCCTCGAAGAACAGGTTGTTCGCCCACTCGGCGCCGGGGGGAAGGTCTGCCGGGTGGTAGATCGAGACCTGCACCGAGATCTCGGTGGCGTCGTTCGGGACGAGGGAGCCGAGGCTGGCGCTCAGCTCCTCCAGGCTCGTGGACGCGAGTCCGACGCGGCGACCGAGCGCCTCGCCCTGGAACTCGTGGTCCGGGCTGATGGCGGCGGCGTCGCGGAGGTTCGCCTGGATCGTGTTGCCGGCAGCGTCGCGGTACGTGACGACGATCGCGTCTGCGCCTCGGGCGAGGAAGCGGCCGTTGAGCATGGCGAGCGGCTCAACGTGACCGTCCTCGCCGAACAGCCCGTCCTCCAGCAGGCTCGGGAGCGCGTCTCCGCGCAGCGACGCTGCAGCGACGGGGCTGAGCGTGAAGACGCGGGGCTTGACCCCAGCGGACTCCGGGTCGAGGTAGGTGCGGTGCGTGGCGGCGATCGGGGCCGCGTACTTCGCGTACAGGATGCCCGAGCTCGAGACCTGGCGGCTGGCTCCGGAGGAGTCGATGCGGTTCTGCGCGTCGACGCTCTGCCGCATGATCTCCGGCGTCCAGCGTCCCAGCTTCTCGGGGTCGACGACGCGGTTGATGAGCATCTCGAGCTCGTCCCGGTCGGTCAGCGTGAAGCGCTGGCCCTCGCCGATCGTGAGGTTGAGGAAGTCCTGGGCCGCGAGCAGCTCCGGCGACTTCGGGTCGGCGATCGCGTCCGTGAGGTATCGGAACGACTGATCCATGTACCGCGCGTGGCCGAGGGTGTCACGCTTCAGGTCGCCCGTGAGAGCGTCCAGGACGCTCTCGTACGTCACGGTCTTCGGCAGGGTGCTCATCGCGACGCGAGTGCTCGTCACGCCGACGATACTCTCGGTGAACTTGTACGCGAGCACCGCGCGGGCCACGGCGTCCCAGCGCTCCCGGTTGAGCTCGGGGTCGGCCGCGAGCACCGGCACCAGGCCGGTCGCGTCAGTCGCGGTCGCCGTGGTGAGCATGCGGACCTCGTCGCTCAGCGTGCTCTGCGCGATCGCGGGGTTGTTCTGCACCTCGTCGTTGAGGGCGCGCATGCGCTCCAGCGAGGTCGTCCCGTCGCTCCAGTCGATGAGGTACGCCTGGGCGTAGTCGCGGAACAGGTTGTCGTTGCCGTAGACGACGCGGGCGAGGATCTCGTCGCGCTGCTCGGCGGCCTTGATCTGCTCGGGCGACGCGTTCTCCGGCAGCACGCTGAGCGCGTTCGCGTAGATGCCGTCGCGGATCGTCTCAGCCACGTCGGAGCCGAACGACTCGTCGACCGACAGGTTCTGGGAGAGCCGGCGCGTCGCGTCGGAGACCATCTTGGCGATCTCCTCGGGCTTGCCGTACGCGGCGGCGGCGCGGAGCATGCGCGCCACGTCCAGCATCGCCTCGTTCGCGATCGCCTCGAGCTCGTCCGGGGTGAGCGTGCGGCTCGCGGTGGAGGTGCGGGCGATCGCGAGGTCGGCGGCGTAGCGCTGCAGGCCGAAGTTGCGACCGTACTTGCTGGTCAGCGCGTCGATCTGCGCGGCGTAGCGGAGGACGTCCCGGTTCGCGTTGGACCCGAGCATCCGGTCGTACACGGTGCCTTCGGTCGGCTCGCCGACGAGGTCGCGGAGGCCCATCTTGGTGAGGAGCTGCTGGCTCATCCCACCGTTCTCGAGCGTCTCGAACGCCGTGGGGAAGACGGCGGCGCGCAGCATCGGCCGGTACGCCGGGTCCTTCCACATCTCGAGGAACCGCTCGACGTCCTGGTACTTGTCGCGGCCCTGGCCGGCGTTGGAGAGGGCCGTCCACTCGATGATGCGGCCCTCGCGGTCGGCGAGGCGCAGGTTCTGCCCCGCGAACAGTCCCATGTTGGCGGCGGCGTCGTCGGCGTCCCAGGTCGTCATGGCTCCGAGCATCTGCGCGTAGCCGATGCTCTGCAGCGGCGAGTACCCGAGGGCCTGGATGTTGCTCAGGGTCTCGTAGTAGGTCGCGCCGAGGCCCTTGTCCGTCATCTTGCCCATGAACCCGCTGATCGCGCCGAAGACGCTGCGCATCAGGGTGCCGGGGCCGAGGGCGGGGCGCAGGCCGGCCGAGGTGGCGAACGAGCGCTGCAGCGTGTCGAGCAGGTGCAGGCTGTCGGATCGCTTGCCACTCTTGTACTGGGCGAGCGCGTGCTGCAGGGTCGTCATCAGGTCCGCGTCGTTGGCGTCGAGCTCGAGCTCCTGGCTCGCGTAGTCCTGGAAGCCGACCGCCGCGTTCGCGAAGTTGCGGATCGCGTCGCGGAGCTCCGCGCCGGGCAGCTGCTTGCTCCAGCCGCCGGCGGTGCGGGAGGGGTCGAAGGACGCCACGTCCCGGAACCACGCGAGCTGCGGCGCGCCGGTGCGGAACTCCTTGTTGACGGTCGCCATGAACTCCGAGAGGTCCTGGCTGGTGAGCAGGAGCTCCTGGAACCGGGCGAGGCGCGGCGGGTCGGTCTGCAGCTGCAGCACGAGCTCCACCATCCGGTCGTCGACCATCTTGGGGTTCGTCTCGTTGCCGAGCACGTTGAGCTTGGCCTGCAGCGTGTTGCGGAAGTACGTCATGACCGCCTGCTTCGGCGGCTGCGTCAGCATCTCCGCGAACCAGCGGGCCACGTTGACGCGGCCGTCGGGCAGCGGCTCGAACACGACGTTGACGATGTCGGTCGGCAGCAGGTCCGCGATGGTGCGGGCGAAGTTCGGGTTGCCGTCGAGCAGGCGCAGCACGCTGGCCACGTCGAGCTTCTTGATGCGGTGCAGCTTGGCCAGGTCGGCGAGAGCCCTGCGAGTGTACTCGAACGCGTTCTCCAGGCTCTTCTGCATGCGCTGGTCGCGCACGTAGTCGGTGGAGTTCGGGTTGATCTCGCCGGAGCGGGGGTCTGCGGAGAGCTCCTTGTCGGCGGCGGCGAAGATCGCGTCGATGCTCGTCTTGTACGCGGCCTCGTCCAGCGTGAGCTCGAGGAGCTCGTCGCGGGTGTACGGCGCGTCGTGGCGCTCACCGGCGTAGCGGTAGTCGGTGCGGGCGCGCTCGCGGAAGTCGCGCCGGGCGAACGTGTCCTTCGCCTTGTACTGGGCCTTGAGCTGTCCGACCGTCATCTGCGGGCCGAAGTTGTCGGCAGCGGCACCCATCACGGCAATGAGGGGCGTCGCGTCGAAGATCTCGACCCACGCCTCGTCGGCGTCGAGGCTCTGGATCAGCCCCGCCTTCTCCTCGTACTCGGCGATGTGGTCGACCTGGCGGGCGGCCTCGCGGAGAGCCCACTGGCCGAGGGAGATGAACCCACCCTGGTCGGTCCACTCGGTGCCCTCACGGGAGTAGTTGGGCATGGAGAGCTGCGCGACGACGTGGGCGCCGACGACGCCGTTGCCCTCGAGCCCGTACGCGCGGGCGACGCTCTGCAGGATCGCCATCGCTCGCTGGCTGATCTCGTCGCGGCTCAGGATCGACTGCCGGACGGAGACGCCGATGCCGCTCGAGATCGCCTCGTACCAGCTGACGAGGGCGTCCACCAGGTTGTCGGGGCGCTGGCCGGCGGTCTCGCTCGGGGAGCGGTAGTCGCCGTAGTGCAGGTGCTGCGGGGCGCGGAACGCGTCGTTGCCGACGGTGAGCTGGTGCATCGTGGCGCCCGGGGTGGCGGCCGAGATGCCCTCGCGCGTGGTCGACTGCCCGACCGGCAGGATCGGGGCGACCTCGCCGTAGTTGATGTCGGTCTCGACGCGGGCCGCGAGCTTGTTCTTGAACTTCTCCAGCATGCTGAACATGTGCTGGTCGATCGCCATGTAGACGCTGCTCATCGGCGGGATCCCGAGGCCGTTGCCGCGCTCGCCGAGGCGGATCACCTCGTCGGACGCCTGCGTGTTCAGCTTCTGGAACAGGTTCTGCTTGGCGTCCACGACGCCGCGGCGGAGCTCGTCGATCGTCTCGTCGACGATGGT
>Ga0164308_10000047_pt1 | contig 54702 bp, 38 predicted proteins | sample Whisoiple_246_MG_FD_109983 | JGI IMG/M metagenome (GOLD analysis project Ga0164308, IMG submission 109983) | Soil microbial communities amended with fresh organic matter from upstate New York, USA - Whitman soil sample_246_MG | ecosystem: Environmental > Terrestrial > Soil > Unclassified >... | reverse complement strand
GAAGCCGGAACCGAAGCCGGAGCCAAAGGCAGAACCGAAGCCCGAGCCGCACCCGGAGCCAAAGGCAGAACCGAAGCCGGAGTCGAATCCCGATTCCAAGCCGCGCGCCACGAGCAAATCGGACAAACCGAAGGCAACTGCCAGCTCTGGGGCGGAGCCCAGCAAGCGTTCAGAAGCAGCTAAGCCCGAAGCAGCTAAGCCCGAAGCAGCTAAGCCCGAAGCAGCTAAGCTTCCCGTCAAAGCCACTCCCGCGCCCGATCCGCAGCGGGGCGTCGGCACGCGTTCCGTGGCGTCTTTGCCTGCAGCGCCCGTGCTCAGCGATGACATGGATCTGGCGAAAGGAGCCAAGCCTTCCAACCCGGAGAAGCTCGACAAGGCCGACAAGTCAGCAGCGCGTTCCTCGCACCAAAAAGGCAAACCACCACACAAGCCAGCGTCTGCTCTGCCGGTGAACTCCGGGCGCGCGCAACCGGATCGCGTGGCGCGCCAGAAGATTGCCGAGGGCCCCACGGACGAGGACCTGCGCGCGGGTAAAGACGACCCAGAGCTGCGTTCGTTGAAGGCGGCGGAGCGCGTACTTTTTCCACGGCCGCTGACCGGCGTCGAGCCGGGCTGGTCCTGGGATTTGCCCGAGTCCGTGGGCAAAGTCGGCCCGGAGGTGATCACGCAAGCGGCGCCGAGCCTACGCCCGGGCGGCGCTCATCGAGAAGCCGTCGAAGGCGCGCCGGACGCGCAGTGGCTGAAGAGCCTGGCCATGCCCAGTCTGCCGATCGTGCTCGACGAGTTCGTGATCAAGTACCTGCGTTTCTATCGCGATAGCCCGAGCGGCAAAGCAATCGCTCGCGTTTGGACCAAAAAGAGCGGGCGCTATGCGGCGGCCATGCGCAGCGAGCTTGCGCGAGCAGGCGTTCCCACGGAGCTCGTTTGGCTTTCGATGATCGAGAGTGGGCACAACTCGACCATCGTTTCGCCCGCGGGCGCGGCGGGTCTCTGGCAATTCATGCCCGACGCCGGGCGCACCTACGGCTTGACCGTCGATCGCTGGGTGGACGAGCGACTCGACCCGGAACGGTCGACCCAGGCTGCAAGCCGGTACTTGAGCGATCTGTATCGGCGCTTTGGTAGCTGGGAGCTCGCGATCGCCTCCTACAACATGGGTTATGGCGGCCTGGCGCGCGCGATCCGTAAGTTCAACAGCAATGACTTCTGGGAACTCGTTCGCTACGAGGCCGGGGTGCCGTGGGAGACGACGCTCTACGTTCCCAAAATCTTCGCGCTGTCGATCGTGATGAACAACAAGAAGGCGTTCGGTCTCGACACCGTCGAGACTGATCCGCCCGAGGTCTTCGATGTCGTACAGGTCGGCCCGAGCGTGCCGCTCGCCGACGTCGCGCGTTCGGCGGGGGTCACGGAAGCGGAACTCGCGGCCTTGAATCCTGCCTTCCTCGCCGGAAGGACGCCACCGGCCGCGCCCGGCTCTAGCAAGCCGAGTTGGAGAGTTCATGTGCCGGCCGGCAAGGGAGCTCAATGCACCGCGGCGCTGGCTCGCATGGGCAGTGATGACGAGCCGCTGCAAACCTACGTGACCAGGTTCGGGGAGACGGTCGAGTCCATCGCCAACTCGCACGGCGTGAGCGAAGCGCGGCTACGGGCGATCAATCATGTCGAACCGAAAGAGCAGCTCGCCGCAGGCACGGTGTTGCTGGTGCCTCGCACGCCGCGCGCCGCGTCGACAGCGCCCAACGACGAAGTCGTCGTGGTTCCGCCGCGGGAATTCGCGTACGCCGAACGCTCGCGGCTGTTCTATCGTGTGCTCTCCGGCGACACCCTGAGCCGTGTGGCCAACGTATTTGCGGTCAGCGTTGCCGATCTGGGACTGTGGAACGCGCTCGACGAGAACGCGCGGCTGCAATCGGGAATGGCGCTGCAGCTGTTCGTGGACAAGAGGAAAGCGTTCTCCGCGCGGACGATAAACCCCAGCGAGACGCACGTGCTGGTCGCCGGCAGCCCGGAGTTTTACGACTACTTCGAAGGCCAAAACGGTCGAAAACGCGTGGTCGTCAGCGCTCGCGAAGACGACACGCTGGCGACGCTCGGCAAGCGCTACGGCATGACGGTCGGCAGCATGGAGCGCATCAATCGTCGTTCACGCACGGACAAACTGCACGCCGGCGAAAGCATCGTCGTCTACGTGGACCGCGGACGCTCGGTCTCGGCGCGCAAGGCAAGTGCCGACGAAGACGTGGCTAGCGGCACGCTGCTACCGTTGGAACCAGCACTGGCAACAGCCGGTCCCGATGTTTCGGAGGCGTCCGGAGCGGTCGGCTCGTCGACGATCGCGCCCGCAGACGTCGGAGCTCCCTAGCGCATCCTTGCTTTGCGACGAGCACCCAGCTCGCGCGCAATGGGGCCAAATCGGTTGTCGCCGCTCCCTTGCCGCGCAGGTCCGACGCAAACGATCTGGTGCTTTTTGCGCGCAAATGCGAGATCGTACAGCGATGTCTCGCCTAACCGCCGTGATCCTCGCCGCCGGCCTCGGCACGCGCATGAAAAGCGCACTGCCCAAGGTGCTACACCCGATTGCAGGTCGCCCGTTGCTCCACTACGCCGTGCGTGCGGCGTTCGAAGCAGGCGTCGAACGCGCCGTGGTGGTCACCAGCGGTCACCCGCAGATCGACGAGCTACTCTCGCGAGAATTCGGCGAGCGCGTGAGCACGGTCACGCAAGATCCGCCGCGCGGTACGGGCGACGCCGCGCGCGTCGGCATCGAAAGAGTCCAGACCGAACGAGTGCTGATTTTGTGCGGCGACACCCCCCTCGTGCGCGCGGAGGAGCTGGCGCGGCTCGTGTCAGTCCTCGAGCAACCGGGCGCCCAAGAGCTGAGCCTGATGACCTGCGCGCTGGATAACCCGCACGGCTATGGCCGGATCCTCCGCGATTCGGCGGGCCGCGTTACGGAAGTGCGTGAGCAGCGCGATCTGAACGGCGCCGAACAGCACGCGCTGCGTGAAGTGAACGCCGGCATGTACGCGGGCAAGACCGAAGTCCTACGCCGGGCGCTGGCACAAATCGAGCCGAACAACTCACAAGGCGAATACTATTTGACCGACGTGATCGCGTTGGTCGCACGTTCGAGCCAGGTGACCGGAATGCTGGGTCACGCCGATTCGCTTTTGGGCGTGAACGATCGCGCGCAGTTGGCTGAGGCAGAGGAGATCATGCTCCGCCGCATTCGGCTTCGACATGCGAAGAATGGCGTCACCATGCGCGGAGTTCCGCGCATCGACGACAGCGTAGAGATCGGTGAAGACTCGGTGATCGAGGGCACGGCGGTGCTGCGCGGACGGACACGTATCGGCAAACGCTGCACAATCGACGCGGGATGCGTGGTCGAAGATTCGACGGTGGGTGACGGGGTGCTGCTCAAACCCTACACCGTGGTCAGCTCTAGTAGCGTCGGTGACGGCGCCCAGCTCGGGCCGTTCACGCACCTGCGGCCGCAATCGGACATCGAGGCCGAAGTACACCTCGGAAACTTCGTGGAGACCAAGAACACGCGTGTACGGCGCGGTGCCAAGGCCAACCACTTGGCCTATCTCGGCGACGGTGACATCGGCGAACGTGCGAACGTGGGCGCGGGCACGATTTTCTGCAACTACGATGGCTTCAACAAGCACAAGACCGTGATCGGCGCGGACGCATTCATCGGCAGTGATTCGCAGCTGGTGGCTCCGATTACCATCGGGCGCGGGGCGTACGTCGCCAGCGGTACGACCGTGGTCACGGATGTCCCGGACGATGCGCTCGCTCTCGGCCGCATCAAGCAAGAGAACAAGCTCGGATACGCGCCCAAGCTCAAGGCGCGCTTTGCGGCCATCAAAGCCGCTGCCAAGAAACCCTGAGCCGACTCAGCAAGCTACTGCGCGGCGCGCGGGCGAGAGAGCGCGCCCGTTTCGTCCGTCGTCGACGGGGGTTCGGAGACGGCGCTGGGAGAGCTCGGTAGCTCGTGCGCCATACGCCTTCGCTTCACCTCCAAATACGAGGCAGAGAAGGGATTGGCTGGAATCAACACGGGTAGTCGGCGCTCGACGGTGACGCCCAGCTTTCGCAGCTCGTCCACCTTGGCGGGATTGTTGGTCATCAGCTCGATCGATTCGATTCCGAGCTCTCGCAGCATGGCGGCAGCGACGTCATACGTGCGCGCGTCTACGGGAAGGTGCAGGAGCTCATTGGCCTCGACGGTGTCTGCGCCCATGGCCTGCAGCGCGTACGCGCGGACCTTGTTCGCCAAACCGATGCCGCGGCCTTCTTGACGCAAGTACAGAATCACGCCGTAGCCGTGCTCCGCGATGGCCGCTTGCGCGTGGTCGAACTGTTCTCGGCAGTCACACTTAAGCGAAGAAAACACCTCCCCCGTCAGGCACTCAGAGTGCACGCGAACGGGCACGTTGCGGCGGCCGCGAACTTCGCCCATCACCAGGGCGCAGTGCTCGCGGCTCAGGCTCGGGTGAACGCTGGGATCTTCCCAACGGAATACACGCACTTGAAACATGCCATGCCGCGTCGGCAACGGCGCCGCCGCGAGCTGCTCGATACGAGCGGGGGGCTGTTCCGCCCGAGACAAGGTATCCATCACACTGTTTCCGTCAATGAATGTGGGGCTGGCTTTCCTGAAGGTCAAGCTCGACGCTCGCCGGCACGTGGGGCAGGCCGAGTCGCTTGCCCCGCGGAACTTCGACAGAGCTTCAAAATAGCGTGTTCCAACACGGATTTCGCGGGTCGTTTGGACCCGCCCTTCAACGCATAATCCAGTTCGGCGAGGGTTTGCAGCCAGCGCTCCAAATCGGGTCGGGCGATGCGTTTGACCTGTTCGGCCAGCTCACGCGCTTTGAACGGGGGCGCTCCCGCACGGACGGCAGCATCGTTCGGGGACGCACCGTCGCTGAGCGCCGACTCGAAGCGCAGCATTTGACGCGTCGACCAGGCGAGCAAACCGACCAGACGCAGACCGCGATCTTGAGGGTCGTACACTTCGTCGAGGGCGCTCAAGGCCGCTCCCGGGTCACGTTGGCTGACCGCCGTCACCAACTCCCAAACCGTTTTTGCGCGCAGCCGGACGACGCACTCGGCCACCACGTCTTCGCTCACCGCAACTCCTGCGCCTGCGTACAAACAGCAGCGTTCCAAGGCATCACTGACCGGACCGAGCTCTGGTCCCGAGAGTTCCGCGATCAGCTCGGCGACTCCGGGCTCGAGCGGATTGCCACGCTCGCGCGCCGTCCGTTCGATGAACGTGGGTAGGTCTGCACGCGAGAGCGGTTCGCAGCTCACCAGCCATCCGTCTTTTCGCGCGCTGGTCACGAGCTTGCGACGCTTGTCGAGATTTCCACCGAGCAACACGAGAGTGGTACTCGGTGACGGGGACTGCGCGTACTCCAGCAAGCGATCGAGCGCGTTGGTTTTGTCCTTCGCGTCAGCGCTTTCACGCGGTTCCCAATGTTCCAGCCCGCGAACCAGCACGAAGCGACGCTTGGCCATCATGGGTAGGGTTCGGGCGGCGGCGAGTGCGACCTCGACATCCGTGTCTTGAGCCTGCACTTGATCTTCGTTCAAGCCGGGGATGCCACCTGCCGTAGCCGCAGCCTTCAGCGCCTGTACCACCTTGCCCTCCAGGTGGCGTTCCTCACCCATCAGCAAGTAAACCGGGCGGAGCTTCTGCTCCCGTGCTTCGATGATGGCTTGTTCGGGGGTCATGGCTCGGCGTTCTCGGCCGAGCCGCAGCATTATTGATGGCGCTCGGGGCCGCAAGTAAAGGATCGCCCTCACGGGGAGGCGACGCGGCATTTGGCATGTAGTAAGAAGGCGAGGTCGTGAAAGCTCGTGTGCGTGCCTCGGAAGCAGTAGCAGAAGGCCAAAGTTCGTTGGTCGTCATCGGAAATTTCGACGGCGTGCACCTCGGTCACCGCGCAGTGATCGAAGCCGCTCTGTCCGAGGCGCGCGGGCGCGGACTCCGTCCGTTGGTGCTGACCTTCGATCCGCATCCCGCTGAGGTGCTTGGCGGCGGCACGCGTCCACCGTTGACCGTGCTCGATCGAAAGCTCGAGTTGATCGAGCGCTTGGGCTCGGAGCTCAAGGTAGTGGTCGAACCGTTCACGCTCGCGCTGTCGCAATTCACGCCGGCAGAGTTCGCCCAAAAATTCCTGGTCGAACTGCTCTCCGCCAAGGTCGTGATCGTCGGCGACAATTTTCGTTTCGGTCATCGGCGCGGTGGTGACCTACGGACTTTGGTTGCGCTCGGTCAGGAGCTCGGCTTCGAGGCGCACGCTTCATCCTTGGTCGGCGATGCCCAGGGGCCTTATTCGAGCACCCGCGCTCGCGCAGCGCTCGCCTCGGGCGATTTGCCGGCCGTCGAGTTGGTGCTCGGTCGGCCGCACTCGCTGCGCGGTACAGTGGTGGCCGGCGCGCAGCGTGGCCGCACCATCGGCGTGCCCACAGCCAATTTGGACGGGGTCGCGGAAGCACTGCCCCCATACGGCGTGTATGCGGTGCTCGTGGATCGCGTTGGCGAGGGTGAGAGCGCGGCGATCGGCACTGGCGTGGCCAACATCGGGCTTCGCCCCACGGTCGATGCCGGCTTCAGCGTCGAGGTACACCTGTTCGACTTCTCGCAGGATCTCTACGGCGATAGGCTGCGCGTGCACCTGGTGGCGCGTCTGCGTGAAGAGCAAAAATTCTCCGGTCTGCCCGAGCTCAAGGCGCAAATCTCGCGTGACATCGAGCAAGCTCGCGCCGCTTTGGCGCTCGCCGAGCCAGATCCACTCGCGAACGGCGCCTGGCGCTAGTACTCGGCTCGTCCATTCGGGGTTCTGCCGACGCGCGCCCAAGGACCTTGACCTCGTGCGGCTCTGGGCCGCAATAATAGCGCGCCCATGGCCGAAAACAGCGATGACCTCGAGCGACTGAGCCGCGAACAGCTCATCTTGAAAGCGCGCGTGCTCGGCGTCGAGCGCCCTGAGCTGATGACCCGCGTGGAGATGCGCGACGAGATCGTGCGTCGTTCGGAGCCGGACCTCGCGCAACAAAAACGCGCGCGCGGCTTCCTCGGTGTGGCACGTGATCTGGTTGCGAGTGTGGTCGAGGCGGGCCTCAATTTGCCCGACGCCGCTGCGCTGATTCGCGGCGACAACAACCGCGAAATCCAGTGGAAGGGGCCACCGCCCGTCGCCACCGTGACACTCGCCGAAATTTACGCTGCTCAGGGTCACCTCGATCGAGCCCTGCGCATGCTCGATGAAGTCATCGCGAAGGAGCCCGACCACGACCCCGCCCGCGCTCTGCGCACGCGCCTGGCCACCGCCACCGATCTTCCAGTGGCGCCGGCTCGCCGCCGCCAAAAGATCTCCTTTGTCGAAAGCGTGAACACAAGCGCCGCGGCGGACTCTACCGCGCCGGAAGACCTGCCCGATCTCGTTGCCGAGCGCGCGGCCGAGACTGGTCCCGAACCCGGGCCGGCAACCGGAGTGACTGTGGAGCCGGCAGTGACTGTGGAGCCCGCTGCTGTCGTTGGCGAAACTGCTGTCGCCGCCAAGCCGGAAGCCGGTCCCGCGCTAGCTCCCCCCGAGGCAGCGTTCGCAAATCTCGACACGCAGTTTCACGCTGCAGCGCCGGCGTCTCCGCCTCCCGCCGAGCCCTCGCCCGTGACGGCGCCGGTTCCTCCTGCCGCCCTCCTCACTCTCTCCCTGTTTGGGCAACGCCAAATCTACTGGGAACTTCCAACTGCGTCGCTCACTGCGCTGCGCGCGCATGCACCCAACGGTCGCCCCATCGTTCGCGTAATCAGCTTTCGCACGCGCCTCGGCCGAGTCGAGCGTCAATCGAGGGACCTCTCGCCCGATTCCGAAGTCGGCTTCGCTGTGCTTCCCAATCTCCGCGCAGACGCGGTGGTCCGAGCCGTCCTCGGTTGGGAGGCGGACGGTCGCTTCAGGCCGTACTTCGTGGCTTCGGATCTGCCTTCCGGCAACCCGACTGCGCGGCACAATGGCCCATTCCGAGCCAACCCGCTGGTTGGCTCCGTCGCGCACGAAGTCGAGCAGCGCGCGCTCAGTTACTGCAGCCGGCATCCGTCGCACTGAGAGCCGAGCGAATCAGTTCGCAACCGGCGCGAGCTGCGTCCGAACTCACCCTCATGCGGGTTTTTTGGGTGGCAATCCTGTGCGGTGGGGTTCTGGCCGCGCCGTCGGCGCATGCCTCGCCAAATCCAGCCGGCTTTTCAGTGTCGCTCTCCGGCGCGTATCGCACAGGCTGGATTGCGCACGAATGGTCCGGGTTTCTGACGCTGGCTATCCCGTTCGAGCGTTGGGCCCGCCCGGGAGCCATGCGCGCCGAACCTCGTCTCGCTGAGGGACCCCCAAATAAACAAGCCGAGGTCCCTTCAGCGCCCCCCGCGGCTCCCGCCGTGCCCACCGCGTCGGGAGCCAGCACGCCCTTAGCCCCGCCCGTTCTCAGCAGGAGGCTCGCGCGCGGCACCGTGCGCCATGCGCTTGCCAGTGCCGGCTATTTGAACGCGCGCTCGCGCTTGTTCGGCTTGGCGAGTCGAGCGCGCAGCTCTGCCGTGCTGCCCGAACTCGGCGTGCGCACGCTGCGCAGCTCGGGGCAATTGTTGCGCCTCGCTCCGACCGTCGACGACCCGGGCCGCTACACGCAAGCCGGCACCTCGGAGCTGACGATCGAGGCCCGGCTCACCTGGCGCCTCGATCGTCTGGTGTTTGCCGATGAAGAAGTGACGCTCGAACGATTGCAAATCGAGCGCGACGCCGCCGAGCGCCGGTTGGTCGACTACGTGCTCGAGCGCCTGGAACTGTGGCAGCGCGGCAGGCTGCGCGCGGCTGACCCGAATACAGAGCCCGAGCAGCGTGACGCCGCCGAGCTGTCGGCCCTGACCGCAGCGGTGGAGCTCGACGTGCTCACGGACGGCTGGTTTTCTCAGGCGATCGGCGAAAGCGAGGCGGGGACGCAAGCGAATGTGGCGCGCCCTGCCGAGTCGAGGTAAACACGCCTCGCCATGCTCGCTGATGCCCGCAATTCCCTATCCGACCTCCAAAGGCGCGTCGATGCGCTAAGGGGGTCTCTTTGACGTCCCGGCACTGAAGCGGGAAATCGAAGAGCTCGACGAACTTTCTGCGGCTCCCAAGTTTTGGGACAATCAAGAAAAGGCGCAAGCCTTGATGCGCAAGCGCGCATCAGCGGTAGAGAAGCTCGGCTGGATCGAATCGCTGAGCAAAGACGTCGCGGACTCGTCCGAGCTGCTCGAGCTAGGCGCGGCGGACAACGACGAGAGCATCACGGCCGAGGTCGAGGCGCAGATCCCCGCGATCGAAGCGCGCGTTCGCACGGCCGAGCTACAACGAATGCTCTCCGGCCCGGTCGATCACGCGAATGCCATCGTCAGCGTTCACCCCGGCACCGGGGGCACGGAAGCCAAGGATTGGGCCGAAATGCTGCTGCGCATGTACCTGCGTTGGTGCGAGCGTCGCGGCTTCAAGACCGAGGTGATCGATTTTCAGCCCGGCGACGAGGCCGGCATCGATGGCGCATCCTTCACCGTCAACGGCCCCAACGCTTACGGCTACCTGCGCGCGGAAATGGGCGTGCATCGCCTAGTGCGCATCAGCCCGTTCGATGGCAACGCGCGCCGCCAAACCAGCTTTGCGGCGATCGAAGTCACGCCTGACATCGAAGACGAAATCGACATCGAGATCAAAGACGGTGATCTCGAGACCACCACCATGCGCGCGGGCGGTAAAGGCGGGCAGAACGTGAACAAGGTCGAGACCGCGGTGCGCATGAAGCACATCCCGACCGGCATCGTGGTCGTGTGCCGTGCGGAGCGCAGCCAGCATCAAAACCGAGCCATGGCGCTGAAGACCATGAAATCGCGCCTGTATGAGCTGGAAGCCGCCAAGCGCGAAGCCGCTCAGGACCGCTACGAAGCGGCCAAGGGGCAAATTGCCTGGGGCAGTCAGATCCGCAGCTATGTGATGCAGCCCTATCAGCTGGTCAAAGACTACCGCAGCGAGCATGAAACCTCGAACGTGCAGGGCGTGCTCGATGGCGACCTGGACGCATTCATCGAGGCGTACCTGCTGAAGCACGCGGACCGCAGCACCGCCGGTCAGGGGACGCCCCCGAACGCGCTTTCCTGAGAGTTTGGGGCCAGGGTCGCACACGCCGCGCAAGCGAGCCCGCGCGGCGTTGTAGACGCCCCCTGCCACTCGCGCTACACCGAGCGCGTAAAATCATGGAGAAGAGTGGCGAAGATGCGCTGATTGAAGCGCGACGCGGCAAGGCGGAGCACCTTCGCTCGCGCGGTCAGAATCCGTTCGCGAACGACGCCGCGAACACGAACCGCAGCCTGCTGCGCGACATCCGTGAACAGTTCGCATCCGCGCTGGTCGAGCCGGTGTCGGAGCTGCGCTACGATCCGGCCAAGGTCGAGGCGCTGGCGGGCGGGCGTGAATACTACGTCCTCGGACGTCTGGTATCGCGGCGCGGGTTCGGTAAGGCCTCGTTCCTGCGGCTGCGTGACATGAGTGACGAGCTGCAGCTATTCGCCAAGCAAGACGTGCTCGGCGAAGGCTTCGCTGCGCTCGAAGACATCGACATCGCCGACCATCTCGAAGCGCGTGGTCAGGTGATGGTAACCAAGACCGGCGAGCTCAGCCTTCAGATCACCTCGCTGCGTTTGTTGACCAAGGCGCTGCGTCCGTTGCCGGACAAGTTCCACGGCTTGACGGACGTGGACCTGCGCTATCGGAGGCGCTACGTCGACCTGGTCGCGAACCCGGAGGTCAGCGTCGCGTTGCGCGCCCGCTCGATCATCGTCCAGGGCTTGCGTGATTTCCTAGACTCGCAAGGCTTCCTCGAGGTGGAGACCCCAACCTTGCACCCGTTGGTCGGCGGCGCCGCGGCCAAGCCCTTCAAGACCCACCACAATGCCCTGGATCTGGAGCTGTTCTTGCGCATCGCGCCCGAGCTCTACCTGAAGCGCCTGCTCGTGGGCGGCCTCGAGCGGGTGTACGAAATCGGCCGTTGCTACCGCAACGAAGGCATCAGTACCCGCCACAACCCGGAATTTACGATGCTCGAGTTCTATCAGGCGTACGCCACGTACGAGACACTGATGGACCAAGCCGAGCGTCTGTTCCGCCATGTCGACGCGTTCCTCGAGCGTCGCTTGGCCGCGCTGGGGCTCGCCGCTCACTATCGCGGCTGGCTCGTCGAGCGCCCGTTCGCGCTCGATGAACCGTTTGCGCGCGTGCCGATGAAGCTGGCCGTGAGCTCCGCACTCACGCGCGCGGAGTTGCCTGCGGAGGTGGCGGCGCAGTTGGCCGAGCTCGCGTTCGTGATGGGGCCGGACGGCAAGCGCCTGCCGAGCGCCTTGGATGCAGCGGTCGAAGCCTGGAAGCAACGCTCGGAGCGCGCCAAGAGCATCGACTGGGGCAATCTGCGGCGAGCGCTCACGCACTGCAAATCGGATGGTGAGCGGCTGTTCGTTGCCTATGAGTATCTCGCGGAGCCCTTTCTGGCCGTCGACTATCGAGCCACGGGCAGTGACAAGAGTCTGCCCGTGTTCATCACCGACTACCCCGCAGAGGTTTCGCCGCTCGCCCGCCGAAAGGACGCCGATCCGACGCTGGTGGACCGCTTCGAGCTGTTCGTTCACGGCCGAGAGCTGTGCAACGCGTTCAGTGAGTTGAACGATCCGGACGACCAGGCGGCGCGCTTCCGCGCTCAGCTCGAGCTCAAAGCGGGCGGCGCTGAGGAGACCATGGATTACGACGAAGACTACGTGCTGGCCCTGGAGCACGGCATGCCTCCCGCTGCGGGTTTCGGTCTGGGTGTGGATCGCCTGGCCATGGCACTCACCGCGCAACCCTCCATCCGCGACGTGATCGCGTTTCCGCTGCTACGCCCCGAGTCGGCATGATCCTCGCCGCGCCGCTCATCGGTCGTTTGCTGTCGCGGGCCTGGTTTGGCGCCGGCATGTTCGGTCGCATCGCGCTGATTGGCGCGGCCGCGCTGCTCGTCGGTTCGCTGGTTTGGCTGTTGGTTCGCCGTGCGCTGCGCAAGGGCGGCAAGAACCTGTTGCGCTGGTTCACCGGCTTCAGCTTCGTGCTGCTCGCGGGGCTGGGCCTGTGGGTGAAACGTCTGCCCGAACCTCGCGGCAGCTCGTTCATCCTTTGGCATCAGGTGGTGCGCGTCGGGGCTGCGCTGTCGGGCACCGCGTTCGTGGTTTGCTTCATGGTGCTGGCCGTCCCTTGGCTGATGGACCGCTTCGAGGGTCGAGGCTTCGTGGCATTCGTCGCCGCTCGTCACGTCCGCGCGCAAAAGAGCGGATTTTTGACGGTCATTTCACTGCTATCCATCTCTGGGGTGGGCGTGAGCTCGTTTGCGCTATGCGCCGTGGTCTCCATCATGGGTGGCTTTGGTGCCGATCTGAAGCACAAGATCCTGGGCAACAACGCGCACGTGAAGATCGAGGCCAAGCGAATCGGTGGCTTCGAACATTGGCGAGATCTGCTGGATGACGTGCGGCTGGTGAAGGGCGTGCGTGCCGCAACGCCGGTCGCGGGCGGCGAGGCCATGGCCTCCAGTTCCTCGAACACCGCGGGCGTCAACTTGCGCGGCATCGATACCGTGACCATCGGCACGGTGATCGACCTTTTGCAAAACATCGAGGTCGGCAAATTCGCGTACCTCGACGACCCCAAAAAGCTCGCCAACTTGCCACCGGATGAGCCGATCGGCATCGGCAGCGGCGGCGAATTCTACTTGAAGGGCCCGGACACCAAGCCCTACTTGTCTCGGCTCGATTCCGACGTGGAAGACGCGGTGGTCCCCCCTGACGCCTATCCCGGAATCGTCATTGGCCGGGAGCTGGCGAAGTCCCTGCACGTTTACGTGGGGGACGAGCTGACCTTGATTTCGCCGCTGGGTGACCTCGGCCCAATGGGCGTGATGCCGCGGAGTCGCAAATTCCGCGTCGCGGCCATCTTCTACAGCGGCATGTACGAATACGACGCCAGCCACGCGTACGTGAAGTTGGACGCCGCCCAGGACTTCTTCGATCTGAAGCAAAACGTGACCGGGGTCGAAATCAAGGTCGATGATGCGGAACGAGTGTCGGAGGTGCGCCCGGCGATCGAAGCCAAGGTCGGCGCACGTGACGACCTGCGCATTCGCGACTGGAAAGAACTGAACAAGAACTTGTTCAGCGCGCTCAAGCTGGAAAAAATCGCGACCTTCATCATCCTTTCGCTGGCCATCTTGGTGGCTAGCTTCTGCATCATCTGCACGTTGTTGCTGATGGTCACGGAGAAGAGCAAAGAGATCGCGATTTTGAAATCACTGGGCGCAAGCGACAACGCGATCCTCAAGATCTTCATGAGTGAGGGCGTGATGATCGGCGGCATCGGCACCATCTTCGGTGTAACTACCGGTCTGGCTGCCACTCTGGGGCTGCAGTGGTTCGGTGTGCGCCTGGATCCCGACGTGTACTACGTTGACAAATTACCCATCAACGTCGACGGCGTGGAGTTTCTGCTCGTCGCTTTGGCGGCCCTCTTGATCACCACGATCGCCACGATCTATCCCGCCGTCGCTGCCAGCCGCTTGCGGCCGGTCGAAGGCATTCGCTACGAATGAAGCCAGCCATGCCCGAACCTCTCGTCACGATCGAAGACCTGAAGAAGAGCTTTCAACACATGGGCCGCACGCTCGATGTGCTGAAGGGGATCGATCTGACCATCTATGCCGGTCAAATCTTGGCCATCGTTGGCCAGTCGGGCGCTGGCAAGAGCACCTTGCTGCACTGTATCGGTACTTTGGACTTGCCGACTTCGGGGCGAATCCGCTTGGGAACCGAAGAGCTCACGACGATGAGCGGTTCGCGTCTTGCCGCGGTGCGCAACCGCGACATCGGCTTCGTTTTTCAGTTCCATCACTTGCTGCCAGAGTTCACCGCGCTCGAGAACGTGATGGTCCCTGGTTTGATTCAGGGGCGCCCTCGGCGCGATATGGAGAAACGGGCAAAATCCCTGCTCGAAGAGGTGGGGCTCAGCAGTCGCGCCTCACATCGCCCGGGTGAGCTCTCCGGCGGCGAGCAACAGCGCGTGGCCGTCGCTCGTGCCCTGGCGCTCGATCCCAAGCTCGTCCTTGCGGACGAACCTACAGGTAACCTCGATAGCGCGACGAGCGACGCGATTCACGAGCTGTTTTTCCAAATCAATCGCGAACATGGCACCACGATTATCGTAGTGACACACAATCCGGCGTTCGCCGAGCGCATGCCACGAGTCGTGCGCATGCGGGATGGTCGCGTGGAGTTGGACGACGTAGGGCGTGCTCAACGCGGGACGCCGTCTGTGCACGAACCCCTGCCCAGCTGACGGCTCGCCACAGACACGCCACACCCGCGACCAAGATCGCGACCAAGATCGCGACAGAAATCGCGAACTGTAATTGACTGCGATCACTGCGTTTGGCCGCATTGGCGCCGCAGGTGAGACATTGCCTGTGCCTGAGTGAGGATGTGTTGTGCTGAGTGCCGCGCCAGGCAACAGCCTACTCGAGCACACCGATATGCATCGTGAGCCTGGAAAAGAGCGGGGCGCCGACTAGAATGAAACATCTGGTACCGCGCGCACATGGCGGAATCCGACAGTTGCCTCGGCTCCGTACCGCTAGGCCGCGATGCGTATTGTTTCGATACTAGCGCTTGATACACGACGGCGAAGCATCGGAAACATGTAACCCTTAAGGTTTACTTGAGAACTGCAAGCCTTCGGGCGAACAAAGGCATAGCGGCGCTCATGTAACTTGATTGACACTGAGAAGAACTAACGAGTACGCTAAAGTGTCGTTCGAACGAGCTGCGCGGTCGCGACTGCCTCGCTCCTGCCCATGGAGACGCACTGAGCTACAAACGTCCGAGGGAACTGCCGCCCATCGCGAACTGAAGCCCGGTCACGTCTGTGCTTCGTCGTGGGTCGCGTGTTTTTTCGGTCGACCCGAGACTTCAACGGGCGGGGCTTATAACCCGTCAGTTTAACATTCGCATTAAGTCTTGCGCAAATCGGCCGCTAGTTCAGGAGGGGGTCGGAATCATCACCACCATTAGCGAAGCCAGAAGTCATGACACTCACAGCTCCTCACTTCCGTGGCAGTGACCCCAAGGACTCATCGAGCTACCACAGCAGGCCGCACGCAGGTGTGGTCGAAAAACCGTTTCAACGAGCGGTGACTAGGTTGGGCACCTGGCGGAAGGACGGGCAGTGACCTACAACGAGTTCAGCGCTCGCCAGTTGTATGCGCTCTGCCAAGCTGTCGGTGTGGGCGGGTCGGCGCATGATTACTTGGCTGTTCAAGCCATGCTGTTGGCTCCGTGGGGGGAGCGTGATGTTCCAGCTTTGGCGCCGTACCCGTCGCGCATCGGCGATGATCACTCGCCCTACGAATATTCGGTGCAATTCGCGAAGAACTCGGTCGAGCTCCGCTTATTGTTCGAAGCGCAAGCGCAGGCGCCGAGCCTGCATGCGAACCAAGCGGCTGCAGTCGCTCTGAATCAGAAGCTTGCACAGCGCTACGGGGTTGATTTGAGCCGCTTCGTGCAGCTGCAGGATTTGTTCTGTCCCGAGGATCCTCAGGGGCCTTTCTCACTTTGGCACGCAGCGTGTTTCGACCGCGCGGGACAGCCCGACTTCAAGATCTATCTGAACCCGCGCGTGCACTGCGGGACGTCTGGGCAGCAGCTGACGACCGAAGGCGTCGCTCGTCTCGGATTGTCACGCGCCGCAGACTCCGTGATTCGCCGCGTCGTAGACCAGGGCGGTGAGCCCAACTACTTCTCCTTGGACTTGGGAGCGCGTTTGGGCTCCCGAGTGAAGCTCTATTTCTCCCACGAAGACGCAACGTTGCAGACGCTAGAACAGATTCTGGCGCTTTCTCCGAGCAACCAAGTGGGTGATGTGACCCGCTTTTGTCGAGGTCTGTTGGACGAAGGAACGAAGCTCTCGAAAAAGCCGGTCTGCTACTGCTTTTCGTTCGTTTCCGGGATGGATTCACCGTTGGCGGTTACTCTACATCTCCCAGTTGCTCACTACTGCCGAAGTGATGCGGAGATCATGAGTCGAGCGTCCAAGCTCATGGCCAGTGAAGGCTTGCCGGTAGAAGCATATCAGCGCGCAGTCATGGCCATGGCTCGACGGGACTTGCAGCGCGTCTCGGGTGTGCAGAGCTACTTTTCGTTCCGACGTGAGGCTTCAGGCTTGAAGACCACGGTGTATTTGTCTCCCGAGCTCTTTGCCGCGCCCGAAGCGCAGTTTCCGTTCGGTGATAATCCGCAGCAGAGTTCCTCGTACGCGCGCTGAGCGAACCAAAGCGAGGTGAATGATGCGCGCAAGCGACGCCCGCCTCACTTCGCTGCGAGCCGATGCCGCTCGTTCGAATGTCCCACTCGTGTGTCCTCACGGCGCCGCCGCGCGGGATGCAGCGGATAGCAGCCAATACCTCTAACATGATTGCAGAGCGACACCGAAATCTGTTAATCTCGAAGAACATACATTGAAGGGAGACGCTGCCATGGTTTCACGTCGCGCCGTACTGATGGGGCTTGGAGCTGCCGCGCTCGTTACCGGATTCGATCCAGTCACTCGCTCATGGATTAGCGCAGCACACGCTGCGACCATCGATCACGTACCTGACTTGGATGGCGAGCTCTGGACCGATCCGTCGTCACTCGCCCCGTACGCAGACGACGTGGGTAAGATCATCCATCAGACACCCGTCGCAGTGCTGCGACCGGGCTCGGCGCGCGATATCCAAAAGATGGTTCGTTTCTGCCGCAAGCGGAGGATCAAGATCGCAGCACGGGGTCAGGGCCACTCGACGTTCGGTCAATCCCAGGTCGCGGGTGGCCTGGTCATCGACATGGCAAGCTTGAACAAGATCCATTCCCTCGGGCCGTGCACGGCAGAGGTGGATGGCGGTGCGACTTGGAAGCAGCTCGTCAATGCGAGCGTCCCTCTCGGCTACACGCCGCCAGCGTTGACTGGTTATATCAACCTGAGCATCGGCGGGACTTTGTCGATGGGCGGTGTTTCTTCTACCAATGCGCAAGGCGCTCAGGTGGACAACGTTCGAGAGCTCGAGGTCGTTACCGGTGAAGGCGAGCTCGTGCGTTGCTCCTCGAGCTGCAACACCCAGCTGTTCGAGGCGGTTTTGGCCGGGGTCGGCCAATGTGGAATCATCACCCGCGCGACCGTTGAAGTAGTTCCCGCCAAGCCTCAATCCCGCGTGTTCTTGCTGAACTACACTGACAACGCCACCTTCTTCAATGACTTCCGCACTCTGTTGAATCGGGGCGAGTTCGACGGCCTTTACAATATTTGGGTTCCTGGTGACTCTGGCGGCCTCGTCTACCAGCTGAACGCGATTAAGCACTTCGACCCCGCGCACCCGCCCGATGACGCGTCATTGCTACGCGGGTTGCACTACGATCGAGCAACCTCGACGAGTTCGGACTCGTCTTACCTCGACCAAGTCCAAAGCGTGGACGTGATCATCGATTTTCTGCGCTCGATTGGCCTGTTCGACGCAGTGATTCACCCTTGGTTCGATGTGTTCCTGCCCGACGCCAAGGTCGAGCAATACGTTGCAGATGTCCTGCCTACGCTCACCCCGGAGGACGTCGGCCCGACCGGCTTCATGCTGCTCTTTGCGCTCAAGCGCTCAAAGCTGAAGCGACCGCTTCTGCGCGTTCCAGAGCGCGGCGACTACGTGTATCTGTTCGACATCCTCACGTCGTCGAGCGTTCCCGGGGATCCGGATCCGGCGTTCGTGTCGAGAATGCTCGCTCGAAATCGGCGATTGTTCGAGAAAGCAAGAGATCTAGGGGGCACGCGCTACCCGATCGGTTCGCTCGAATTCAGCCGGAGCGATTGGGAACGACAGTACGGCAACCAGTGGGATGACTTCAAACGCGCGAAGCGCCGTTTCGACCCGGATGCCCTGCTGGCGCCCAATTTGGGGATTTTCACCTAGTCTCAAATAGCGAACGGGGTCTTAGGATCCGTCGCCACTGGCCGCAATCCTTGTCGGAGGCAATGATCTCGAAGGATTGAGCGTCGACACGATTATGAGGCGGTTCTGCGGAACGCCGCGACTGGTGTCGCCTCGGGAATCCTGCGGCCGCCCTCCGGGCGCACTCGTGACGGCACTTGGCGAACGTCCAAGTGTCGTCCATGTGATCACTCGGCCGTCATTGCTTCGTGAGCGCGCGGTGCTTCGCGAGCGAATTGCGCGCGTGCAAATTCCGATCACCGCGCGGCTGCTTCTCGACTATCTGGTTCAATCGGATGTTTCAGGCTCGTCTTTTCCGACGCGCCGCCGCTCGAGGGTTCAATGGCTGATTTTGCACAGGAGCTTTTTGCTCGCACCCTGGTTGAACCGTACCGCACGAAGGTCGTCGAGAAACTTCGACTACCAGATCGCGCAGAACGGGAAGCATTGCTGCGCGAGGCCTTCTACTCGCCCGCATATCTCAATGCGAGCGACGTCTACGTAGATCTGGTGACCGACAGTGGCAGCGGCGCCATGAGCGACCAACAATGGGCCGGCCTGATGCGGGGCGATGAGGCGTATGTGCGCTCGCGGAGCTTCTTGGCGTTCGAGGAGGCGGTACGAGACGTGATGGGGTTTGCTCACGTGATCCCCACTCATCAGGGCAGGGCCGCTGAGAACATCGTCATGGAGCTTCTGCTGAAGCCCGGCGACATCGTGCTGTGCAACACGCACTTCGATACGACCAAGGCGCACGTCGAGCACCGTCAAGCGACCGCGCTGGACCTCGTCGGCGACTGGCTTTGGAATTTTGCTGAGCCGCTGCCATTCAAAGGAAACTTCGACCTCGCGAAGCTAGAACTGGCCCTCGAACTGCATCACGCCCGCGTTCCGATGATCATCATCACCGTGCTGAACAATTTCGCTTGTTCTTCGCCGGTGTCGATGGAGAACATTCGGGCTGTCCGTTCGCTTGCCCAGCGCTATGGCATTCCCGTATTTTTCGACGCATGCCGCTTCGCGGAAAACGCGTACTTCATCAAGAAACGGGAGCACGGCTACGAGTCCAAGAGCATTCAGGACATCGTGCGCGAGATGCTGAGCTATGGCGATGGCTGCTGGATGAGCGCAAAGAAGGACGCCATCGTGAACGTCGGTGGCTTCATCTGCACGCGAGATGAAGGCTTTGCCCGTCGCTGTCAGGAAAAGCTGGTGCTCTACGAGGGGTTCTATACGTACGGTGGGCTCGCTCGTCGAGATCTCGAGGCAATCGCGATTGGCATCCGCGAGGGGATCGAAGAAGATTATCTCGCGCACCGCACGGGGCTGGTGGCTTACCTAGGCGAAGCGATGGAAAGCTCGGGCATCGTGGTGAGCAAGCCCGTCGGAGGCTCGGGCGTGTTCGTCGATGTCGAGGCGCTATACCCGCAGCTCTCACCAGAAAAAATGCCGGGAATCGCCTTGTTCACCGATCTCTACTTGGAGGGCGGCGTTCGAGCAGGCGCCGCCCCATTTTCAATGAAGACGATCTCGATCGAAACTAGACAGATTCAGGAAAAGGTGTTTCAATTCGCAAGATTCGCCGTGCCGCGTCGCGTCTACAGCAAGGCCCATATGGATTTCGTCGCTCAAGTGATGGCTCGCGTCAAACAAGGCGCCAAGCACAATCGCGGCTTTAGAGTCACGGAGCATCCTCCCGTCTTGGGTCACTTTTTTTCCAAGTTCGAGCCGCTGTAAGCACCGTGCCCACGTTCAGCAAAACAGAGACGAAGCGCAGTTTGGTCGTGCGCAGCATTGAGTCTCTGATCGTGCTGCGCGAGAATAGTAGTACGCCCACGGATCGTGACTGGGACGAGTTTCTCGATATTTTAGCGGTAAATCGCCCGAATTTCCCGCGAATCAAGATCTTGGTGAAGACCGACGGCGGTGGGCCGAGCGCCGAGCAGCGGAAGCGTCTGAGCGTCGCCCTCGGCGGCAAACCGGTGCGTGTGGCTGTCGTCACCGACAGTATCAAGGTCCGCTTCATCGTTTCTTCGATCGCGTTGCTGAACAGTGAAATTGCGACGTTCAGCAACAAGGAGATCGTCGAGGCTTATCAGCACTTGAGCCTGAGCTTGCGCGAGCAAAAGCTGGTCGAGGCTGCAATCGTCGAAATGTCGCCGTTGATCGCGTGAGCCCAACGCAGCTTTCGCGTGACTGGCAAAAGTACCATCGCGCGCCTCGCGGCGGTTCGTTCGCGTTTCGGAACCGCTCGCCGGCGCGGATGGTTTTCCACTCGATGCACCTGCTCAGCCTGACCAGTGGACCTGGGGCTGAGCACAGCGCGGCTGCGGGCCGCGGCTAGCTTTTGCTCAGTGACAGAAACTCACCGTGTTCGGGGTCGTAGTCGAAGACCTCGCCCTTGCCGACGTCGAAAATCCAGCCATTTAGGTGCAGCTTGCCGGCATCCATGCGGCTTGCCACGAAGGGGTATTCGCGCAGGTGCTCGAGCTGAGCGAGCACGTTCTCCTGAATCGCTGCGGTGAGCTTCTGTTCCCCGCTCAGGTGTGAATACTTCTCCTCGATCAGCTGCTTTACCTCGATCGTGCTCCTTACCCAGCGCTTCACGTACTCGAGGTGCGCGACGCTGTCCGGATCCAGGATGGCTTTCAGGGCGCCGCATTGGGTGTGGCCGCAAACGATGATGTTCTCAACGTTCAGCACTTCTACGGCGTATTGAATGGCGGCCGCGGTGCCGCCGGGCAGGTCCATGTGCGGCACCACGTTGCCGACGTTGCGCACGATGAAGAGTTCACCAGGGGCCGCGTTGGTGATCAAATTGGGAACGACGCGACTGTCCGAGCAAGTAATGAACAACGTCTCGGGTTGTTGCCCCGATTCGGCGAGCTGTTCGAATAGGGCCCGGTGGCTCGCGAAGAAACCGCGTTGAAACGAATGGATACCTTTCACCAATTTCTGCATCACGAGGCGAACCTACGCGAGGTACGGGAAAAGTGCACGCTCTTCGCGCTACCCGAGCGGCAAGACGTACGCAACGTCGTCGTCGGCCAGATCCAGTTGTGCCTGAACTTCGCTCGAGACCGCGACATGGGTCTCATCCAAAGTCTGCACATCGCAGGCGACCGCCCGAAAATACGGGGGCTGTGTTGAATCGCAGCCCAGTAAAGCGCGGGCGGCCGGGCGTGCCCCCGCAGCCCGCCCGATTCGCACGACACGAGCGTTTCGCAGCAATGTCACGTCATCACCGGCGGCGATGAAGTGTGGCCCCCCATCGAAGGGGTCAATGCGTTCGGCGTAGCGAAATCCGATGCGACGCAGCATCTTTTCGACACCTTTCGTCTGAGAACCGACCTTGCCAATCACGTTTTGAGCTTCGGGTGAGAGCAGACTGGCGTAGATCCCCCCGCTCGGAAACAGATCGCGAATGAAGGACTTATCGGTGCTCGAGAGCAAATCTGCCTCGCGGTAGCTCATTCCGGTGAAGCGACGGCCGAGTGCTTCCCAGAGGTGGCTCGTTCCGTCGGACTCGAGCGGGGGCAAGAGCTCGGCGAGCAGCTCCGCCTGGAAGAGCTCGCGGTGCACCGCGATGTACAAGAAACGCACGTACGAGATCAGTAGGCCATGGCGATCGCCCGAGGCGCGGTGCTCGGGAGCGACTACCAAACCGCCGAGTTCGGTCGGCCCATGATAGGAGAACCCGAGGTGGAGCACGGTGTGCTGGAAGTGCCGATCGAGCGCCCCGTGGTACTTCTCTTCCGAGATCACGTCGAAGTAAATGTACGGCGCGTCGCGACGTCCCAGCTGCGCCACGATCATCGACGTGCCGACTGCACGTCGCGTCTCCAGGTCGCGGAGCAAGAACACGTATTTGCGTTTCCGCGGGTCTTTGATTTCTCCCGAGTAGCTGCGTTCGGAATGGTCCAGCAGGCGTTGGATGTGGCTGCGGTCGTGCGGCAGGTTCACCGAATTGAGGTGGCGCGCAAGGCTCAGCAGCTCTTCCTCGTCGGAGCGAACCGCGCCGCGTATCTCACATCGGAGCATGGGCTTTTTCGTCTATCACGAAGCAAGCTCGGCCGAAAATGCCGGCAAATCGAGAAAACGGGCGCGGAGCTGCCGGCTAAAAAACGACAAACAGCGTAAAAAGCTGGTCGACGGGTGGGGCACGTCCAGACTTCCATGATAAGGAGTGCCGCCGTGACAGCTCAGGACTGGACCTTTCCGCGCGCGCAAGCGCTCCCCCCCTACGCGTTCGTGGTCACTGACGCCGTGAAGGCGCGTGTGCGCGCCTCGGGCGCGGAGATCATCGATCTCGGGCTCGGCAATCCGGATCGTCCGACGCCACCGGAGATCGTGGCCAAGCTGCAAGCGGCAGCCACGGTGACGGAAAACCACCGCTACCACCCTGGCCGTGGCCTGAAGCCCCTGCGCGTGGCTGCCGCTGCCTGGTACGCGCGCCGCTACGGGGTGCGCTTCGACATCGAACGTGAGGTGATCATCACCATGGGCGCCAAGGAGGGCATGAGCAACTTGTGCCTCGCCATCCTCGCCCCGGGTGACGTGGTGGTGGTTCCCGATCCCTGCTACCCGATCCACGCTTATGCGCCGCAGATCGCTGGCGCAACAGTGGAGTATTATCCGGCAAGCACCGAGATCGCCCCGGCCAAAGCCATCGCGGACGCGATTCAGCGCGTCGAAGACCGCGGCCAGCGCGTGAAGCTGGTGATCGCGAACTACCCGCAAAATCCCACGGGGCAAGTGATCGCGCCGGAAGCGTTGGCAGACCTGGTGCGTGTCGTGCGCAAGTCCGGGGCGATGTTGCTGCACGATCTGGCGTATGCCGATTTCGACTTCTCGCGCCGCTTTGCGCCGAGCATCTTCGATTGTGGCGTCGATCGCGACGAGGTGAAGTCGTTTGCGGTCGAAGTGTTCTCGATGTCGAAGAGCTACAACATGCCGGGTTGGCGCATCGCTTACATGGCTGGCAATGAGCGCATGGTCTCTGCGCTGGCCCACATGAAGACCTATCTGGACTACGGCACGTTCGCCCCGCTGCAGTTGGCTTCGGCCTGGGCGTTGGACCACGGTGAGCGTTTCCCCGACGAGATTCGCAACCTGTACAAGACGCGTGCGCACGCTTTGGTCGAGGGGTTGCGGGCTGCAGGTTGGCCGAACGTCGCCGAGCCCAGCGGCACGATGTTCGTCTGGACCAAGATCCCCGCGGCTTTCGCGGGTAAGCGCTCGCTCGCTGCGACGACCGAGCTGATCGAATCGGCGCACGTCGCAGTCTCGCCCGGAGTTGGCTTCGGCCCCGGCGGCGACGAGTACATGCGCTTCGCGCTGATTGAAGATCCGCCGCGCGTCCAAGAAGCGTGCGCTCGCATCGCGCGTTTCTTGAAGAGCAAGGCTTAGTCGCAAACTTTACTAGGACGCGGACTCCAGCACGCGGTGAATCGCGTCCGGCACCAAGCCGTAGCCTTCGGCAGCGGCGAGCAGCCGAGCGTTGTCCGGCAACTCGGTGAGGAACTGGCGGGCGTAGGGCGTTCCGACCAAGCCGTGAAGGCGCCGGACGAGCGGCGGCATGCCGCGGGCGATCGCTTGACGAGCAGCCTCTTCGTCATCGGTGGCCGTGTAGGCTGCGTGCAAAGCAAGGTACACCGCCGACTCGTTGAGCAAGCTGGGAGCCCCTTCGTCCAGCAAGCTCGCCGCCTCACGGGCGAGCTCGACCGCGCCGCGCGCGTTCCCACAACGACGCTCGGCTTCCGCCCACAACCCGAGCGCGACCGGCAGCAGATCGCGGTGGCCGGTGGTGCGGTACGATTGCGCGGCGATTCGCAGAAGGCCGAGTGCGCGCCGCCATTCGCGCTCGGCGCTGGCCCGTAGCAGCTCACTGCCGCGATAGAACAGCATGCCCAAATTGGCGCGATCGGGTGCCGCCCAGGCTCCGGTCGCCGCTGCGTCGGCGTCCGCGCGGACCTCCGCCAAATGAGCCTCCAATAGGCGATCGTTGCCGAACGTCGCGGCCCAGCCGAGTAAGTTCATTTGCGCATGGCGCACCGCGCCCACGCTGCCGATGGCATCGGAGAGGGCGAGCCCGGTTTCGAGCGCCGTGCGCGCCTCTTGGCGGGCGCCGATAGTAGTCAAGGCGAAGCCGAGGTTCGTCATGATGATCGCCTCACGCTCTTTCAGACCCGCGCCACGCGCAGCGCTGGCCGCGTTGCGGCGTGCTTCGAGCGCAGAAGCCAGGGAGCCCTGGGTTTGGCGAACGATGGCCTGAGTTTGGTACGCATCCACCGCGGCGGCGCTGGTGCTCTGCTGCTGGGCGAGCTTGAGCAGCCGCTTGATCTCCGCTTCGGCCTCGGCGAAACGGCCGGCAAAGGCCACGCGCAGAGCCAGCACCGCCGAGCATCGGGCTTCTTCGTCCAGGAGACCGAGTGCGGCCGCTCGATCGCGGGTTTCGGCCAGGCGCTCGCTGATACGTTCACCCGAGCCGCGCGCGTCGTCGTAGCGTGCTCTCGCTCCGCGCGCACGCACAGCGCTGGCTTCGTCGTAGACGTTGTCTTCCATCGACAAGATAGCCGATTCGCGGTCGCTCGCGCGGGGATCGAGCCGGCTCCAGGCTTCGTCCAGGTAGGACGCGCGTAAAAAGCCTTTGGGCTTGTTCTCGGCGAACATCAAGGCGCGCTCGGCCATGCTCATGGCATCGGCCAAAGCGTTGGCCGCGAGCGCGCGTTGCGCGGCACGCGCCCAGTGCTCGGCCGCGAGTACGTGCTCGTCGCCCAAATCGTATTGGCCGGCGACGGTCGCCGAGTCTTCACCCATCGAAGTCAACCAGGCAGCGGCCAGCGCGTGCAACTCTTTACGTTCTCGTTCGCCGAGCGAGGCGTACGCGACCTCACGCACGAGCGCGTGCTTGAAGACCCACTCGCGCGTGCCCGTGAAGCGCGACACGTTTTGCTCGGTGAGGATTTCGGACGCTACGAGTGCTTTCATCACGCTCTCGGCGCGCGGCATGCCGAGCGCATCGAGCGCTGAATCCCAGCACGTCAAACCGAACACGCTCAGGCGGCCGACCGCATCCCGGCACTCTTCGTCCAGTGCGTCCAAGCTGACCTGAATCGCCGCCTCGATCGTCGGGGCATGGGCCGTGTCCCGGCCGGATGCGCTGAGACGGGCCAATTCTTCGGCAAAGAGCGGGAGGCCAGCGGCTTGTTCGGCGATCCGCTCGACCACGTCTTCGGCTACGGATTCGCCGACGACGGAGCGTGCGATTGCGCGCGAGGCCCGCTTGGAAAGCGGTCGCAGCTCTAGCCGCACGTGATCGCGGCCTGCGAAGCGGTTCGCTTGCTCGGACCAAAAGTCCGGCCGGACCAAGGCCATTACTACCAGAGCTCGTCCGGTAGCGCGGCCGAGTAAATGATCGAGCCAGCCGATGCTCTCGGGATCTGCCCACTGCAAATCTTCCATCAAGATCGCGCTCTGCTCGTTGCTGGCGACCTGCAGCACGAGATCGGTCATCGCGAGCCACAAGACGTCGCGCGAACCGCGGGGATCGAGGCCCTCCGGCAACGGTTCGTTGGCCAACAAGCGCGCCAGCAACTCGCGATTCTTGGCCGTGAGCTCGTCGCGAGTGGAGGGACCGAGCCGGGAGACGATGGCCTGGGCGGCCTCGGCGCTAGTCGCGCCTTTTGGCAAGCTGATGATGCCGCGCAGCACGTCTGCCGCGGCGCCTAGTGCATGGCCCTGGGCGTACGCCTCACTGCGTTGCAACACGATGTGCGGCGCTTCGGCTTGCGCGGAAATGCGCGCCATGACTTCGCGCCGCAGGCGGCTTTTCCCGATCCCCGGGGGACCAGCGATGCTGACCAAGATCGGCGTGGTGTCGAGCCTTGACCGTTCGAACGCACTGAGCACCTGAGCGAGCTCCGGATCCCGCCCGACGAACGGCGCGCCGCCCGCGCCGCGTCGCCCGTGAACGGGTTCACCCACGACCGAAGAGCCGTCGTCGCGGGTACGGAACTCGTAGCGTCCGCGGCCGAGTTCGCTCGTCGTGGCGTCTGCGAGCACGACCCCCGCCTCGGCATCACGAGAAAGCGAGGACGCGCGATCGACCACCTCACCCACGGGTAAGACTTCTCCGATGTCGTGAGCCCAGTCGAGGCGCGCGCGGCCGCTGGCCACCCCGACGCGAGCACCTGCGCGAGCCAAGCGACGCCCCAGCTCCAGCCCGACTGCGGCTTCGTTGCCCACTGCCCGGCGCGCGCCCAGATGCGCGACGATCGAATCCTGGCCGAGCGGCACCGCGTCCGCGCCGCGCTGGCGCAGCTGTTCGAGAGCGCGTTCGCGCGCTGAAGCGGTCGCAAAGCGAATGGCGACGATTGAAGTCACGAGCCGGGAGGCACTAGATCCGAGCCGCGAGGAGCGGGGATCGGGCGCCTGCTCCAGCCAACTCATCCGCTCCACGTCTTCCGAGGCGTTGCGGAGCATGGCCAGCACCTCACCCATGCTGCTGGGACGCGAAGCTGGATCGGTGTGCAGCATGCTGCTCACTAGGTTGTCGATCTCTGGAGGCGTATCGCGGCGCAGCTCGCTCAGGCGCGGTGGAGCGGTCGTCACCAAGCGGGCGAGTGTCGCGATGACCGTCGGACCGACGTGCGGGGGGCGCCCCGCGATCAGTTCGAACAAGGTTGCTCCGAGCGAGTAAATATCGCAACGGGCGTCGATCGGCGCATCCCCGCGAGCTTGCTCGGGGGCCATGTAGGCCGGAGTGCCCACCACGTCACCGGTGCGTGTGATGCGGATGTCGCTCTTGGCGGCCACGCCGAAGTCCACCAGCTTGACCTGCCAGGGACCCAGAAAACCTTCGTTGTTCGGGGCTTTGCACAAGAACAAATTGCCCGGCTTGATGTCGCGGTGGATCACGCCGGCGGCGTGGGCTGCCTGCAGCGCTTCGGCAACGTGCACGGTCAAATCGACCGCCTGAGGAATGGTCAGCGGCTCGCGCTTCTGGCGCGCGGACAAGTCTTCGCCATCCAACCATTCCATGGCCACGAAGGGCAGGCCGCTCTCGCCGAATACTCCGAACCCGACGGTCTTCACGATGCCCGGGTGGTCTAGATTTTCGAGCAGTTGCCCTTCGCGTGTGAAGCGAGCCTCTTCCTCGGGCGCGTCGCCGGCCTCCGAGGCGATCACCTTCAGTGCGACCACCCGTTCGCTCAGCAGATCATAGGCGCGATAGACGATTCCGGCGCCGCCGCGCCCCACCTCGCGTTCGACGACGAAGCGGTCGCCCAGCTGCCTACGTTCGGTGATGGGGGCGATGGACACGGTCGGTGGCAACAGACTAGTCCGCGCGGACGCCCGCGTCGACCCAAGAGCACGGCTGCGGCGCTCGGGCGATTGCTCCAGGCGAGTCGGTCACTCCGGTTCGAGCTCCAATGTACCCAGATGGATCGCGCCTACCGCAATCGCGTTGCCGTTATTGCTCGGCAGTCATGCGTTGCTGCGAGGCAACGATAGTCACGGATGGCAGGATAACACGCTCGTGCCAATCAGCGCCCACGCGGCGCTCGGCGCGGCCGCGGACGCCGCGTAGCAAGCGTGGGAGGCGGAGCGAGATCCACTGCGCTCGGGGCGGCGGGCGCGAACCCGGTCGCGAGCAAGTCCTCGGCTCGGACTACGGAGCCGGGGGCTCGCCGTGCGGCGGACAGCAAGCGCGCACGGAACTCCAACTCGTTGCCTGGCCAATCGTGTTCCGCGAGCAAGCGCATGGCTGCGGGTTCCAGGCCGAGTGGCTCACCGCGCAGCGAGAGGCCCACGCGCGACAGGGCTTCGAGCGCCAACGCCTGCAAGTCTTCCGGTCGCTCGCTCAACGTGGGCAGCAGCACCTCTGACGCGCCCAACCAGCGCGACAGATCTCGGCTCAGTCGCTGTTCCTCGAGCAAGCGCGCGAGCGGCACGCGCAAGGTGACGAACAGACCGGGCTTGGCCACCGACGAAACGTTCGGCGAATTTTGGCGCCGGGCAAAGAATTGAGCGATCAGGTCTTGGAGCTCCGCCGGGAGCACGGCGACGTCCAAAATTGCGAGCGTGCCACCATCCGCGAGTACCAGCGGCGAGCGCTCTTTGTCTTCCCAGAGCTCGCGCGCGTGCTCGATCGGGTTGGTGCCGTCGACGACCACGAATGCCCCGCCTGCGCGCCCACTCTGCAAGTGGGCATGCGCCGCCCAGCCGATGGCCTCCACCCCTGGTGGCGCCAAGAGCGAGATCGGTGCACCCTGTTTGCCCAAGCGATCCAAGCGCTCGAGCGCTTGACGGGCAGCTGGGCTGTAGGCCGTCGTGCGCACGCTCCGCGCGAGTCGCTCGGCGAGCTCCATGTGCCGACCCGAGGCGGCGAAAATGATGTGCTCGAGGCGCTTGCATTCGTCGTCCACGCGATCGGCGCGGGCCACTGCCTTGAGCTCGCGCTCGCGCGAACGCGCTAGCGCAGAGGACACGGCCAACAGAGCGCTGATGCGATCGGCGAGCACGCGCACCGCGCGGGCTTCCTCGAGCGTCATAGCCGCCGTGCGCGTGCCTGCGGGCAGCAGGATGAAGCCGATCGCTCCATCGTCGTCCATCACGAGCGTAGCCGAGAAGGCGCGGCGATCTTCGAACCAGGCGATCAGCGGGCGCACTTCGGGACGACGCACGGCCAGCGCCTGCAGAGCCTCTGCGCGCAGCGTTCGCTCCGGCTCTTCTTTGGCGAGCTCGTACAGCCGAAGCGGCGCTTCGGCAGGCTCGACGTGCAGGTACCCCGCGATGTCGACGGCCAGCATTTCGGGCGGGCTGTTGCGAAAGATCGCCGGGCGCGCGTCAGGCGTGGTGGCAGTCTTGCTGAGTGCGTCGAGCGCCGCGCACAGCGCAGAGTCAGGCTCCGGCTGCAGCGCGCCCCGGCTGGCAGCTTCAATCGCGTCGAGCCAACGCGATTGCTCGGGGCCGAGCGGTTTTGCGACCGCGCGCGCGATTAAGCCCACGAAGATGCAAAGCGTGGTGGCAAGCAACAGAATCGTTCCAGAGTGCTCCGGCGCGGAGCGCAGCACCGCACCCGCCCCGAGGATGATCGGCGTGCCCAAGATCAAAACCGAAAGAATGCCACGTAAACCAGTGGAGACCGTGGTCGGCTCCGGCGTGGTCGCGGCCCAGGTCATCGAGCAAGCGGCGATACACACCGCGATCGGCAAAAGCCGGTCCGGCGGCGCTACGTCGAGCAAGCCCGCCGGAATGGCTACGGAGAAGGTGGTGATGGCCAGCGAGAGCGCGCCAGATGCGCGATCGCCGATTCCGAGTTCCAGGCGTCGCAGCGCGTGCACGCGAAAGCTCGCCGCCACGAACACCAGGAGCGACGCGATGGCCGCGCTGGTCGTGGCATAGTCGATCATCAACGGATCGAGACGCACTCGCTCTGCCGGCAACAGCGCGAAGCCGAGCGGCAGCGCGGTGGCGATCGCCCAAAGCAAGCCAGCAAACGTGGCCGCGTCCAGGGACAGCGCTTGCTTCGGAGGCTTGAGCAGCCCGGCACGCGGCGCGATGCGCGCGATGGCGACCAATGCCGCAACGGCAGCGGTGCCAGCGCCCAGGTTTGCGGCCGCGTCCAACGCGGGCCGACCGGCGGGACCGGTGCGCGCGGCGACCCACATCAGGCTACCCCAGGCCACGGCACGCAACGCGCTGCGTGAGCTGAGCGACACGTCGTCCTTGCCGGCGGCGACCGCGGTGCGCCGAAATGCCTCGTATAGAAGCGCTGGCAACGAGAGCAGCGCGAACCAAGGCAGAGGAGTGCCTGCCAAATGCGCGGCGCCTACGCAGACGTAAGCCAGCGCAGCCGCGGATAGCCAAAATGAGCGAGAGCGCGGAGGCACGGCGCGAGCCTAGCGCGTGAGCGATGGTTCCGAGGCCCGGAAACCGCAGCTGATTCGATTGGGCGCCCTCGCCGCCCCCCTGAATCGAGTCAGGCGAGTCAGCTGAGCCGATCCCTCGGTTTTCGTCGCCGAGGGCGGCTTGCCGTATAACGTGTGGATGTAAAAGGCCATTTGTGCGACGCTGAGACCATACGTGAACGACAAGGGTTTCCTCGTTGCGCGGAACGTGGGGCAGGGTTATCCGCCCTGCGCCGGCGCAAGCGGGCGCCAAGGTGACGATGAAAAAAAATTACGTCCTCGACACGAATGTTCTGATCCACGATCCGCACGCATTTCTCAAGTTCGAGGACAACGACGTCATCCTCCCGATCTACGTGATCGAAGAGATCGATCAGTTCAAACGAGATGCGAACGAGCGCGGTCGGAATGCGCGCACGGTATCGCGTCTGCTCGACGCGCAGCGCGCGAAGGGCCCGCTCTCCAAAGGCGTCGACTTGCCGGATGGCGGCTCGCTGCGAGTGCACGTTCCGCAGCGCCGCCTGGAGCTCAAAATTGCGCTCAACCCGAATACGGGCGATCACGCTATTTTGCAGACCGCGCTGGAGTTTCGCGACGAGTCGCCGGACAAGCCGACGATCTTCGTGACGATGGACGTGAACCTGCGCATTCGCGCAGACGCCCTCGGACTCACCACCCAGACGTACGAAAACTCGTCCGTCGATCTGGACCGGGTGGAGACCGGGATCATCGAACTGTCGGTGACCGCCGCCGAACTCGACAAGTTTTTCGAGTCGAGCGCGCTCAAGCCCGCTGAGGCGGACAAGATCAACCCGAACGCCTGCGTCGTGCTGCGCGACGACAGCCCACGGCCGCGCACCGCGCTCGGTCGCTTCCACAACGAGCCGCGCGAGGTGCGCGCATTGAAGACGCCGCGCGAGGGCTTGCTCGGAATTCGTCCGCGCAACAAGGAGCAGGCGTTCGCCCTCGACTTGCTGCTCGATGACAACGTCAAGCTGATCACGCTCGTCGGCAAAGCAGGCACGGGCAAGACCTTGCTCGCTCTCGCTGCAGGCCTCAGGCGCGTGGTGGACGACGGCGCCTACGCCCGGCTGTTGGTCAGTCGCCCAGTGATGCCGCTCGGACGCGACATCGGCTTTTTGCCGGGGGATGTGGACCAGAAATTGAACCCGTGGATGCAGCCCATCTACGACAATCTGGAGTTCTTGCTGGTCGCAGGCGGCAGCAAGCGGCGCGGCGTGCGTGGCTTCGAGGAGCTGTTCGATGCCGGTCAGTTGCAAGTGGAACCGCTGACGTACATCCGTGGCCGCAGTTTGCCTCACCAATACGTGATCGTGGACGAAGCCCAGAACTTGACCCCTCACGAGGTGAAGACCGTGATCACCCGTTGCGGCGAGGGCACCAAGATCATCCTCACCGGTGATCCGTTCCAGATCGACAACCCGTACGTGGACAATGCTACGAACGGCTTGTCGGTGACGGCCGATCGCCTGCGCGGCGAATCGATCGTCGGTCACATCTTGCTCTCCAAGGGCGAACGCAGCGAACTCGCGAATATCGCTGCCAACAAGCTTTAGGCCATGGCCATCGCCCCGCAACCGCGCGGCGTGATCGAGCTGGATCGAACTCCGCTCTTCCAAAACACGCAGCAACTGCTGCGCCGTGCCGAGGCTGAAATTCGGCTACTGGATCGCGCTCAGCCGACCAATGCGCTGGCTGAGCGCGAAGCGCTGATCCTCGATTATGGCGCTGGTCGACAGCGCGCCCCGAACTTCGAATACGCGAGCCCGCCTGCACTCGGCCAGCTGCGCGCCGCGCTGTCGGCTGCGGCCAAAGCGATCGGCGGGTTCGGCGCACTGGGGGCGGCCTATGCAGCGCGCGCGCTGGAGCTGGAATGTGAGGCTGCGGCAGCGGAGCAGATCGGGACGCCGAATTTTGCCGGATGCTGCGCGCGTCGCTACCCGCTCGAATCGTCGCCTGACGCGGATGCTGCCGAGGCCTGGGCTGCGCGTTGGATCCAAGCAGCGGACGACCCGCACACCACGCTGCACCGGAGCGACGACCGTAGCGATCCCGAAAGCTTGGTTCGTGCGCTGGAAAGAGCGACCGAAGGCCTGCCGGTGCGCGTGCAGATTCGCAACCAAGCGGCTGCCGCGGCGGTGGGGGAGGGCTTCATCGGCGTACGCGCAGGGCTCTGGCATAGCCGCGAAAACGTGACCCGCATCGTGCTCCACGAAATCGAGGGCCATGTCCGGCCGCGCGTCTTGGCACAGCGCGAGGCGCTCGGCCTATTCCGCGTGGGCTCCGCCCGAAGTAGCGATGACGAGGAGGGCCGCGCGCTGCTCTTGGAGCGCGGAGCAGGCGTGCTGGAGGGAACGCGTCGCCGTGAACTCGCCCGGCGACACCTGGCCGCGCACGCGGTGCGCGCGGGCGCCTCGTTCCAAGAGAGCGTGAATCGGTTGCTCGGGCTCGGTCAGGACATCGCGAGCGCCGTCGAGGCGACTTGCCGGGCGCAGCGAGGTGGCGGACTGGCGCGCGAGTACGTGTATTTGGTCGCGCTCGCGCGCGTCGCTCGAGCCTTCGAGGCCGAGCCTGAGCTCGAAGGCTACTTCGAGCATGGGCGTGTGAGCGTCGATGCTGCGCGCACCTGTCGCGCCGGCTTCGGTTTCCGCCGCGACTGACCGCGGGATTACTCGAGTTCGACCAGCACCGGGATGTGGTCGGAGGGTTTGTCCAGTCGCCGCGGGTCCATGTCCATGGTCGCGCTGAGGCAGCGTTTGGCTAACGATTCCGACAGGAACACGTAGTCGATACGTAGACCTTCGTTCTTGCGGAAGCCGCCGCCGCGGTAGTCCCACCAGCTGTACTGACCGCCTTCGGAGTGATGTTCGCGATAGGCATCCTTCAAACCGAAATCACGGATCCGCTGCAACGCACGGTGCTCGTCCGGATGAAAGTGGACCCTGCCGCGAAAGAGCTCGGGTGCATACACGTCTCGATCGTCGGTGGCGATGTTGAAGTCGCCACACACGAGCACGTCCTGCTGCGGATTCACGGTTTCGTCGAGGGTGCTGCGCAGGCGCTCGAGCCAAGCGAGCTTCTCGGGAAAAGACGGGGAGCTGGTGCTCTTGCCATTCGGTACGTACACCGAAAAGATGCGGATGCCCGCGACGGTCGCGGCGATCGCTCTTCGATCGGCGTCCGCGGGCTGCCCGGAGAGACCAATCCTGATCTCCTTCATCGGTAACCGCGACAGGATGGCCACACCATTGTACGAGAGCTGTCCGGCCATGGCGACGCCATAACCGAGGCGCATGAACTCATCGGTCGGGAAATCGTCGTCCGTGACCTTGGTTTCTTGCATGCACAGGACGTCGGGCTGCACACGGTCCAGCCAATCACAAGCGTGGTCGAGGCGAGCGCGGATCGAATTGACGTTCCAGGTGGCGACTTTCACTTCGGCCCGCCGTAATACCGCCGGCTTCCGCTCGCAACCGCGATGTTCGGAGCTCTCTCGCTCCTAAACGCTTGTCAGGGGCCCGGGTGTGCACTAGCGAAGTAGCGGGCTTTCCATGGCTTCTGCTCCGACCCGAGTCTGTTTGTTGGTGCTGGCGGTGTTGCTCGCGCGCAGCGGGCTCGCGGTCGCGCAGTCGGATGACGTTTCATCCGATCAAGGCGCGGTTCCGAGCGGCATTTCCGGTGCGGTCGTCAGACCGCCAGAGCCGGGCAAAGAGCCGCCCAAGAAACCCGTCATCGTCTTACCCGAGCTGACGCACTTCGAGCACGCCGAGTATCCACCCGAGGCAGAGAAGGCCGGGCTGCAGGCCGAGGTCGTGCTCAAACTCACCGTCGACCGCGAGGGAGCCGTCAGCAAGGCGGAGGTTCCTGCCCCGGTGGGGAACGGTTTCGATGAAGCGGCAACGGCCGCCGCGCTCAAGTTCAAGTTCAAGCCCGCGACGCGTGACGGAGTGCCGATCCCGGTCGTGATCCCTTACCGGTACTCTTTTACGCTGACCGCCAAACCCGGGGCTGAGGTGCCGCCCCCCGCGCCAACCACCGGTAATCTGTTGGGTGGCGTGCGCTTGGCGGAAAGCAACGCGCCGCTGGCTGGCGCGACGATCACCATTACCGCGGCCGATGGTTCGCAGCGCCAAGTCGTCGCCGACGAAACTGGCAGGTGGCGGGCCATCGGTTTGCCGCCCGGCAAGTACAAGGTTCGCGTCGAGTCTCCCGGATTTCAGCCGCTCGAACATCAAGAAGAAGTCGGGTTGGGCGAGGAAACCGAAGCTGTCTATCGCTTGGCGCCGCTATCCGAGGGCATCGAAATCACCGTGCAGGGTGAGAGACCGCCCCGTGAAGTGACGCGCCGAACCATCGAACGCCGCGAGATTGACCGCATCCCGGGCACGAGCGGTGACGCACTCCGTTCCATTCAGAGCTTGCCTGGCGTGGCCCGTCCGCCGGGGCTCGCAGGCCTGCTGATCGTCCGTGGCTCGGCACCGAACGACACGCAAGTGTACGTGGACGGCAGCCTCGTCCCGCTGGTTTATCACTTCGGCGGTTTGTCGAGCGTGGTACCGACCGAGTTGCTGGACAAGATCGACTTTTACCCCGGTAACTTCAGCAGTCGATTCGGTCGCGTCAGCGGCGGCATCGTGGATGTGGGTTTGCGCAGCCCGGACACGCAGTGCAACGGCCCTTACGGAGTGCCAACCGATCGCAAGGGCTGCTTTCACGGCATGGCACAGGTCGACTTCATCGACGGCCGATTGCTGCTGCAGGGGCCGCTGCCGGCGAAGGATTGGTCGTTCGCGGTCGCCGGTCGACGCAGCTGGATCGACGCCTGGCTGAAGCCGGTGTTGGAAGAAGCCGGTTCGACCGTCACGTCCGCGCCCGTTTATTACGACTACCAAGCGCTGGTCGATCACAAGACCAACACCTCTCGCTTTAGTTTGAGAGCCTTCGGCTCGGACGACAAATTCAGAGTCATCATCACCGACCCAGCGGCGCAGGATCCTGCGCTCGGCGGCGCGCTCAAATTCGGAACCTCTTTTTGGCGCGCGCAAGCGCTGTTCCAGACCGATCTGTCGCGCGCGGTGTCGAGCAACTCGATGTTCTCGGTCGGGCAAGATCACGCAGGCTTCTCGGTCGGCACCTACCTGTTCAACTTGGACACGATCTCGATCTATGCGCGGCACGAGTTCGGTTTCAAGCTGACCTCCGGCATCAAGATCAACACCGGCTTGGACTTCGCCATCGCACCGTACGACGTCACGGTCCGATTCCCGCAGCCGCCCAGGCCCGGCGAACCCGATTCCGGTCCCTTCGCCTCGCGTCCGCCCAAAGAATCGCGCGAGAAGGCCACCATCTTTCGGCCCGCCTGGTACGCCGAGGCCGAGCTGCAACCCACCAACCGCCTGCGCGTCATCCCGGGAGTCCGCGTGGACTACGCGCGCGACACGGGGCACGCGGACTTCGCGCCCCGAATCGTCGCTCGTTACGACCTGATCAAGGGCGGCGATCCGAACCGTCCCGAGCTCGAGGCTCGCCGCACGACGCTCAAAGGTGGTGTGGGTGTGTTCTACCAACCACCCCAGTTCCAAGAGACGAATCCCGTCTTCGGCACACCGGGACTCACCTCGAATCGCGCCATTCATTACTCGTTTGGCGTGGAGCAAGAGCTCACACGCCAGATCGACATCAGCGTCGAGGGCTTCTACAAGGACCTGAGCAATCAGGTTTCACGCGCACCGAACCCGAGCGGCGATTACACGTATGGAAATCAGGGCCTAGGATCGGTGGTGGGCTTGGAGACGCTGCTCAAATACAAACCGAGCAAGCGCTTCTTCGGTTGGATCGCGTACACGCTATCGCGCAGCGTGCGTCGCGACACGCCTTCTAGTCAGGAATACCTGTTCCAATACGACCAGACACACAACCTGATCATGCTCGGCAGCTATCGTCTCGGGCGCGGTTGGGAGTTTGGCGGGCGTTTCCGGATCGTCTCCGGCAGCCTGGATACGCCGGTGTTACAGCCGCCTGCGCTCGCCGCGCTGTACGCCTCGGACGCCGGTGCCTACAGTCCGCTTCAAGGCCAAGCATTCAGCACGCGGCTGCCACTCTTCCATCAACTGGATTTGCGCATCGACAAGCGTTGGCAATTCAAGACCTGGCGCTTCTCCGCCTATCTCGACATCCAGAACGTGTACAACAACGCCGCGGTGGAGGGGCTGGCCTACAACTACAACTACAGCCGGCAATCCTACCAAACCGGCATTCCGATCATTCCCAGCCTGGGCATGAGAGGTGAGTTCTGATGCGCATCGATTCATCGGGCGGCCTCGTCCGCTGGCTGGGCGTCCTATCGCTGTTTTCGATCGGTTGCGGCCCGACCTTCGATCCCCCGAGCGAGATTCATTCGTTGCGCGTGCTGGGCGTGCAAAAAGACGTGCCCTACGCGCAGCCGGGCGACACGGTGAACCTGCAGATGCTTTGGCAGGATGCATCGCCACTCGCGGGGCCCGACCGCACGATCTCCATCGCTTGGTCGCCCCCCTGCTACGACCCGCCAGGCGATTTGTACTATGCCTGCTTCAGCGACTTGGACAACCTCGGTGCCATGGTCACCCAGGATCGCGAAAATCCCGAGCGCGTGTCGGTGCCGATTCCGGCGGACATCATCTCGAGCCGTCCTCCAGCGATGGATGGTTCGAAGAATCCGACCTACGGGTTGACCTATGTTTTCTTCGCGGCGTGTGCGGGCGAGCTCACCTTGTTGCCGACATCCGGCGACAGCGCCTTTCCGGTCGGCTGCAAGGATGCGAGCGGCAAACTGCTCGGTGCGGACGACTTCGTGGCTGGCTACACCTCGATCTACTCGTTCCAGGGGATCTCCAATAATAACCCCTGGATCAGCGGCTTCGAGTTTCGCGGAACGGCCCTCGAGTCCGGCTTCTGCGTCGGTGAAGACTGCCTGCCGCTGGCTGGTTCTGCGCCGCCTGCCGAGATCGATTGTGACAAAGCCGAACAGAGCGCGCGCTGCGTGCCCACCTGCGCCGACGACGGCGATGGCACCTGCCCGGGCTATTCCTTTCGCCCGACGATCGACAAGAACGATTCCAGGAACCAAGATCGAGACGATGTCTCGGCTCAGCTGCTCGGTACCAATGTCGGCGAGCAAATGTGGATCAACTATTACGCCGACGCGGGCGGCTTCAAATCGCCCCTGCGCTTGTTGAACGACGCCACCAACGGTTGGAACGACGACTACGGCACGGAGTTTTACGCGCCCAAGGAGCCCGGGCTCGTTCGAATCTGGGCCGTCGCCCACGACAACCGTGGCGGCGCGGCCTGGTCTGGCATCACCCTCAAAGTGCAATAGGCGGCAAGCTACTCGTGGTGCGCGCTTGGGTTCGCTTGCGCCATCACGATCTTGTTGCCGTACGCGGGCGGCGGGGCAAGTAGTCGCGGCAGTTCACGTGGCTGCTTCTGAGGCGTCACTCGAGTTTGAATGTCGGTCGGCGGAGCAGGCTTGGGTGTGCTCAACGAACCTTGTCCGCAGCCCAGCAGCGGCGCCGCTAGTGCCAGGCAAAGACCGAGAGCGATACCGACTCGCATCACCTGTTTCAAGGTAGCAGCGCGCCGATCGCGAGCAACGCGGCGGGATTGCGCGCAGCCGGGCGCCGTTCGAGCGCGCGCGCGGTTTTGCCACACGCGCGCCCCGGGGCGCGGAACTGTTACGGAATCAGCGGCAGACTCACTCGGTCGACCCGAGCTGGGTGCTCACTGCACGAGCGCAGTGCCGGACGCAGAGCTATACTCTCCAACCCAAGAAGTGGGACTGATGGTGGTGGAGGACTCGGTCGAGAGCTCGTAACGCACGACTTTGCCCACCTTGCCGGTCACTTCCACGCCCAGCAAATCCGTGCCGTCGAAGCTGACTGCTTGCGGCACGTCGTGGATTTCGGCGCCGAGCTTGCCGCCAATTTCGAGCTTGTTCCAGTGCGTGGCGAACGTGTCGTCCAGTGATTCGAGCAGCGCGTCCGGACCGCCCAACAAGATCATGCGCGACAGGTAGTCGTTGCCGGGCGCTTCGTAAGCAACAGTGGTGCTGCCGTCGCTCAGGTCTACGACTTCAACCCCACGGCTGATTTTCGAGTCGCCGTCGTAGCAGCCGTCCGCCAGCATGTAGAGCGCGCTCCCGTCGCTGTTCACCGAGAGCGAGCGTTGATTGACGAGCTTGAGTTCGATCGCCTTGCCCGCGCCACTGCCGTTCAGGTCGACGACTTCGTCGGTATCGGTGTCGACACCGATGACCAGCCCCGGGTTCTTGGAGCAGGGTAGGCGGAAGCTCTCGTCGTACGAATTGAGGTCGATGCGTTGCAGCACGAAGTAGGCGATCTTGCTATTGGGGTCATACACACCCTCGGAGATCTCCGCGCTGCGGTCACTGTCGCCCGGGGCATTGAACGCGCTCAGGTCGATCCTCCGGCTGACCTTGCCCTCAGCCAGATCCAGGATCGCGATCAGGCTCTGGTTGTACAGCGGAACGTAGGCTTTTTGGTCGACGGGCACCGTGTCGCTACCTGGATCCTTCAGATCGAAGGTCGTGCTGATCTTGCCGTCCTCGAGCAAATGGACGCGGTCTTTGGTGCGCTCGATCGCAAAACCGATGCCCGCGCTGCTGGTGGTCTCCAGATCTCCGTCTTCGAAGGTCGAGTGGTCGCCGACGGCGCCCGAGCCGAGGGTAATGCTGACGACTTCGCCCGTACTGGCGACGTAGTCGGAAGCTCCGACGAGCAGGTGCGTGGAGGTCTCCGGTGCGGGCCCAATGACGACGACCCCCTGCGGATTCAGCGAGGGGGGGAACTCGAAGGCAGGAGCGTCGCCGCCTTCGCCGCCCGCGCCGCTGGTACCTGTGTCACCCGCAGCACCTGCATCGCCGCCGATGGTCACGATTTTCGTGTCAGTGCAGGCCGAGGCGAAGGCGCTGCCTCCTAGTAGAAGTCCCAACATCAGTAAGTGCCGCTTTGCCATGTTCGTTTCTCCGGTAAGGCGACGCAGCGGGCACGAAGAAATGAAACGGCACGGGCAGATCCTGGCCCAGCGTCTCGCTTCCGCGCCCCGCGGAATCGCAAGTCGAACCGACCCCGCCAAAATTGGCGAAGACGGGCGTGAGCACGGCAGGTCTCCTGGCTTCCGGATCGTCCTCGGCCCGACCCTTCCCAGGCTCTTCGCCCAGTGGATTTGTCGGACTTTGTCCCCGGTTACAGTGGCGGGGGCCGCGCCGGTATTTGACCGGCTTCCCTGTGAGCCTTTTTTGCCGATTTCGGCAGAAAGGCCTTTGGACCGCGTTCACGAGCCCGGTCGAACGACCGAGCCAGGTGCCCTCTACCACGGGCCCCGAGCCTGGGTCCAGGGCCGCTCGCTACCACTTATGAACATAGCCGATTGCAGTGTCCTCCTAAATCGAGGACGCTACCTCCTCGCCCGAAGCGCCGCTCTGAATGGCTCAATCCCCGAAAAATGTCCCTCCGTTAGGGCACGGAACCGTCGTCAACGATCGTTACGAGATCCGGCAAAGCCTGGGTAAGGGCGGCATGGGTGAGGTGTTCCTCGCGTACGACCGCAGCACGCAGCAGCCCGGCGCCCTGAAGGTCGTGCGCGAAGAGTCGCGCATGCCGGGTGACGATGAAGCGCTGCGCCAAGAGCTGCTCCTCGCGCGCTCGGTGAGTCACCCGAACGTGTGCCGTGTGCACGATCTGGCGCCCAGCCCGTGGGGCCCCATCTTGGTGATGGAGCACATCGCCGGGCAAACGCTGCACACGCACATCCGTAGACGCAAAGCGCAAGGCGGCTACACCGCGGATGAGTTCCGAAAGATTGCCAGCGAGGTGGCCGCGGGTTTGGCCGCCATTCATGCCCAGGGGCTGGTGCACGGCGATCTGAAGCCGGGAAATGTGATGGTCACGGGCGACCGCGCCATCATTTTGGACTTCGGTTTTGCGCAAGAGCGCGCGCGCCTCAGTGCACGTCGTCCCGGCGCGCCGCCCGACGGCGGAACTCCGAACTACATGGCACCCGAGCGCCTTCGCTCCGGTGGCGCCAGCCCGGAAGACGATATGTACGCTCTCGGCCTCACGCTCTGGGAGATGTGGACGTGTCGCGTGCCGGAGCCCGGTTATCGGCCACGTGCCAAACCGATGCGTTCGCAGATCATGTTCGACGTGCCCTCGGGCTTGTCGGTCGACGAAATCAAGCAAATCTTCCGTTGTTTGGCGGAAGACTCCGCGCTGCGTCCTACCGCGCGGCACCTGCGCTTCTTCAACCCGAGCTCGCTCACCACCAGCCAAGTGCAGATCCCGCGCGAGCGAATCGCGCCGGGCGCACCCCCAGGTCGGGCGGCGAGTGAGGCCTTCGCGCCCTCTTCCCAGGCCCTGCTGGTGACCTATTGCACCAACGCTCCGGAGGCCGCGGGCACCCTGTTCGTGCTCGATAAACCGATCATCACCATCGGTCGTCGCGCTGGGCAAGACATCGTGATGCCAGAGGCCACTGTTTCCGGCTCGCACGCCGTCGTTCGCTGGAATGCTGGCTCTTGGACGATCGAAGACACTGGCAGCACCAACGGCACCTACGCCGATCACAGCTACGAACGGAAGAAGACGATCGCGCTCTTGCACGGCGCGGAGGTTCAGCTGGGTGAGTCCCGGGTCAAGCTGGTCAGCTTTCAAGACCACTCGCCTCCGCACGAGCGTGCCCGAGCGTATCTCGCGCGCCGCGATGGCCTGACTGGCCTTTTGCAGCGCGACCACCTGATCAAGGCGTTGGACGAAGAGCGCGCGTTCGCGGAGTGGGCGGCAGTTCCCTTGTCGGTCGCGCGCTATCACATTCGCGGCCCCAACCGTCACGTCAGCGAGCGCCCGACCATCGGCGAGATGCTGGCTTTGCGCCGCGCCGCGCAGCGCGTGGTGGAGCTCACCGAGATGCTGCTGCTCAGCATCGTGCCCATAACCGGCGGACGCATCGGTCCGCTCAAGTTTGCGCTGATCATGGCCGGACCCAACCCGGACGAAGCGCGCAACGTCGTCGAACAAGTCGTCTCACAAGTGCAAGGGCTGATGCCCGAAGCGCTCGATCTGGCTGCAACCTTGGTCAAGGTCGAGCCAGGTCACCAAGTGCAGGCGCTGCTCGATGATTGAGCGAGCCAGCTAGCAGGGTAGGCGGAGCTCGGCTCGCATGGCAGGACCCCCCTCACGCTCGACTTTCCCATCCGGTCCCGGTGACCCTTCGTCGCGTCGCCTCGGCGTGGGCTCGGGTGGCCGCGATCGGCCGTTGCGCGCGCAAATCGTGGTCGCGCTGGTCGCGGTGTGCATTTTGATCGCCGTGCCGCTGTACTTACTGCGGCGGCCTGGCGGAAAATCCGGGACCGCCGCGAGCGCGAGCGCGAGCGCCTCGGCCGATGCCGCCAAAGCTCCCACCGCGCCAGGCTCCGCGGGGGCGCAAGTCACGCCTTTGGACGTCGGTAAACCGCCGGAGCGGTTGCGGGTCGCTCCCGTACAGCACGTTCGTTGCGGCTCCACCGCCAACGGAGGACACGAAGGCAACGTCTGCGACAGCGTGCCTTTTTTCGAAGAGGCCTTGAGCAAAGCCGTGCGTGAAAACCCGGACTGCGCTCCGAAAGCCAACGAGCAGGGCACCGTCAACTATGTGCTGACCGTGGATTTCAAACGCAAATCCATGCACCTATTCCCCGGCGCGAGTGGCCAGTGGCGTGGCAAGCAAGCGCGACGCTCCGTCAATTGCGTCAAACGCGCGTTCGTTGCGCCGGACTGGAGCAACACTCAGCACCAGTACCGCTTCTATACGATCGCGGTGCTGGCCACGTACCTGCCGGTGAGCGCTTCTCCGAACAGCCTCACTGCACCTGGCGCGCCACCGCGCAATCCGCTCGCTACCCCGAATTTCGAGTAAAGCCGCGCTGCGGCCCGCGTGCTAGAATCGCGAGCGATGAGCTCGACACGCATGCCCGTGCTCTGTGCGTTCGCGGTGGGTTGCCTGAGTAGCGCCGTGCTGCTCGGAGTTTGGCGCGCCGATAGCCAGGCCGAGGCTGCCGCGCGCAAGCCGCGCCCGCACGCCGCCGAGCTGGTCCTGCCCCCGGTCGAACATCACAGCGAACTCGCTGCAGATCCCACGCCCACGCCGACCGCCCAGGCCGATCGTGAAAGCGATACCAATCCTGAGCCGCAGGCCGCCAAGGACGTTCCGGACGTGGTGAGCGCGCCGCCGTCTCCGGGGGGCAGCGCCGTTTCCGATGTGCTGACCGATCTGGAAGCCGCCTATCGCCAGCGTTTGATCGCCGCAGCTCGCGCAGAGGCGGAAGCAGCCGCTGAGCGGCCCATCAATCCACCGCCGGCGAGTGCTGCTCCAGCGGAGCCTCCGCCGGAGGTCGCCGCGCAACCGCCGGCACGTGTCGCGCCGGTGGCTCTACTCACGCCACCCGCAGCGGCGCCCGCACCCGCGCCGGCAGCGCCACCGGCGGCAATCGAGCCGCAAGTCCCTCCCGCGCCCGCGCTCGTAGCCCAAAACGACGTGCGTCCCGTCGATGTCCACATCGGTGACGTGAATCAAAACACGTACATCACCAACGTACGCCAGGGCGACGTATACGTGATTCAGCAACAACTCGCGATGCTGCAATACATGCAGGCGCTGGCCACGCCCAATGCCGCCAGCGCCCGATCCGGGCACGTTTCTCGGGGCGTCGCGCAGCACCAGCCGCAGCAATTCCGGCAATTCCCCAGCACGCTGACCAACCTGGACAACCCCTGGGGCTTCAATTTTTCTCCGCCGAACTTGGTGCATTGAAGCCGGCGCCGAAGCGCGTTGCTTGCCGCCCTAGAGCTCGAGTTCACCGCTGAAGTGCACGGAAGCCACGGCCTCCCCCAGCACCTTGCGGCGCTCGCTCGACGGCGTTCTCTCGCGCAATTCTGCTAGCTTGTCGACGAACTCGGACATCTGGGCCGCTGCCAGCAAGCGCTCCAGCTCTTCGCGCAGGCGCCTAGCGAGCGCGGGAGCTTGACCGGCGGTGCTGATGGCGATCGTCAACAGACCCGCACGGGCCTGGGCCATGTGCGCGTAGCTGTTGTGCTGCGGTTGATCGACCGCGCAGAAGAAGACTCGTTCGCCTTCGGCGAGCCTCGCCATGCGTGCAGCGAGTGTAGGATTTTCATCGACGAGCACGGCCAACCATTTGCCGTTCAAATCGCTATCGATGAACTCGCGCTCGCATAGTTCGATGCTGCCCTTGGCAGCGAGCTCACGGATGATCGCATTGGGCTCGCTGCTGACGACGGTTGGGCGCGCGTGCGCGTCGAGCAAAGCCTGAGTGCGGCTGGTCACTTCCGGACCTGAGCCAACGACCAGGCAGGCGCGGCCGTTCAACAAGAGCGCGATTGGAAAAACTGGCTGTGTCATTGGTTGGCCTTGGAGTGAATAATCGCCGGAATCTGCGGCGGCGTGCTGAACTTCTGCTGGCGCTCGGCATCGCCGATCCTTTGCAAGAATAGACCGGTAAAAGTACTGAATAAGGCGTCACCCGGCGCTGCGGTGCCGGTTGCGCTGGGCCTCATGACCCAACGCTTGATCTTCAAAAGCACCTCCGGGCTCACCGGATTGACCTGAATTCTGCCTGCGGCCAAGAGCGGAATGTCCATGGGGATCTGCGTGGTGTCGCCCGCCAGCAGGTGGCGCACTTCGGTGCATCGACGGATCACGCCCTCGGTCGTCGTGGTCCAGCTTTGGCGAGTCGAGCCCGGGCGCATCACCTCGACCAGGTAAGCTTCTTCCCAGACGTGCCAGGTCACTTTGCAGGTCTGGGCGGTGGTCGAGAGCGGCTTCGCGCTGCCGGCGCGATAGACGGCAGCCGTGAGCACGATCGTCGTCGGTAGTCCGCGGCTGAGCTTGCTCTGCAGGTTCGAGTCGACGATATCGCGAAACAGCAGGTCCAGATACAAGAGGCCGGTATCGGCGTCCCAGTCGAAATGGGCCTCGCGAGTGACGACTTCCTCGCTCGCTTCTTGTGCGTGCGCGGTCCGAGTCGCCAACGAGAAGAAAAGCGCGATGACCAGGCCGAGTAGTACAGCCAGCCCCCCCGTCGCCCCCGTGCCCTGCTTGGTCGCTTTAGTCACCACCAGCGGGCCCCTTGCCGCGAATGGGTATGAAGCCCAGGACGTTGGAGAAGGCGAACACGAAGCCGCCCGCGCTCGTGTCCATCCGGAAGCCGAAATTACCCGTCAAATCCACGGGAAATTGCGACCACCCCGAGTAACCAACAGGGGGGCTCGTGATGTCGCGCTTTCCCGCCACGCCGTAGATGCCCGCGCTCGCGAAGAAATCGATGCCGTAAATCGAGCGGTGGCCGCGAAACAGCGGGACGCGGTACTCACCGGCGAGTTTGAACGCGTACTGCCCGTAGCGCACCTCGACGATGTCCGTGCCCAGGAAATTGGGCGCAGGCCTACGATCGAAATTCACTCCCAGGATGCGTGAGGGCAGGAAATCACTGAAGTCTCCCACGCAGTACTGCTCGAAAAACGGCGCGTTGCCCGAGATCGCACCCGCGAACATTTCCAGGCGCAACACGTGTTCGTTCCACGGCAAGCGCCACCAACGAGACGCTGCGACCTCGGCACGTTGGTAATCGTAGTCCGAACCCATGGGTAGCAGGCCCACTTCCGCGGTCACTGACGCGTGCCAGCCGCGCGTGGGCAAAAAGGGATGATCGCGCGTGTCGTGCTCGAGTGTTGCGCGCAGCGTGGACAGGATGCTGCGGCCTCGGATGATGTCGAAGTCGATCGGTTCGGTTTGGAACCCGCGCAGGTGTGAAGCTTCGAGCGGATAGCTCGCGTCCAGCGTTTCGAGCCGATAGTTCAGCCAAAGTTGTGTGGAAATCGACAAGTCCCGACCCACGCCGAGGGAGCCGCCGAAGCGCTTGTAGTTGACGACCGCCGATTGTGAGCCGTCGTTGCCCTCGGGGTCCTCCTTTAGAACCTGCGCGTTGCCGAAGAAGTCGCGCGCGTCGTTGTACAGCAGCGTGCCGCTCGTCATCCACGAGCTGCCGAGGAAGGCCGGGTCCAAAAATCGAACGCGCAGGGCGAGCTGATCCTCCGCTACGGCCACAGCCGAGCCGAGAGTAATGCCCGTGCCGAGCAGGTTGGTCTCGGCGACGTCGATTGCGGCGTACGCGGTCAACGGGCGCTTGTTCCCGTGCGTATCGGCGTCTGCAGAAATGCCCATGCGCACGTCGTTGATCACGATCGTGTTGCGCTCGACGACGTCGATGACGAGCACGACGAAGCCGCGCGTCGATCCTTTGCGCAGCGAAAATTGCACATCACGAAAGAAGCCCGTGCCGAGCAGGCGGTAGCGCGAGAGCTCGACTTCCGGATCATCGACGTCGAACACATCACCGCGCTTGAAAGGGACGTAGCGCAGCACGACTTGGGCGCGCGTACGCGCGTTGCCGCGCACCTCCAAGCCCTCGAGCGTGTAGCGGACCGCCTGGGTGAGGTGGCCCGCGCGTGGCCCGGGCTCGCTCGGGCAGGGACATTCCCCAGTTGGCTCGACCGGCTCAGTGGAGTTGCTGGGCGGGGTCGGCGTCGAGGCGGTGTCTGGCGCGGCTCCCGAACCCCACGTGTCCGTCGCGGGGGCGGCCGCGGGCTCGCTTTGCTCGGCAGGGTCGACCACGGGCGCCGACGTGGCTTCGCCCTGCGCCCGAGCGGGTAGGGCGGCTGAAAACGCGCAAATTCCCGTGAACGCGGCGAACGTGGCACGAGCGAGCACGCGCCTCACTCCGGGTGAGACGAGGGGAGGCGCACTTCGATTCAATGACGAACGCCGCCCGCGCTGCATTGCCGAAGACCCTTCAGCCCGTCCGCCGCATATCGGCCGGGATCCGCTCGTACGTCTCGCACAGGCTGGCCATGCGCTCGGCTACCGCTAGATCAATTTCGTGGGGCAGAGCGCGGTATTGCCAATTTCCCGAGGCGGTCCCAGGTACGTTCATGCGTGCCTCCGTTCCCTGGCCCAGCAAATCTTGGAGGGGGAAGATGGCGGTGTTCGCGGTAGACATCAATGCCAGGCGAATCATGTCCCAGTGCGGTTCGCGGCCGTCGCTGCCGGCGTAGGCCAGTGCGCGCTCGCGCTCGGCGCTCAGCGCACGCTGCTCGTGCTCGTTGCGGGAGCGTTCATGGCCGCTGAGCCAGCCAACGATGGTGTCGTTGTCGTGTGTGCCGGTGTACACGACGGTGCGCTTGGGATAGCGGTGCGGCTGATAGTCCCGCGCGTTCGCATCGGCAAATGCGAACTCCAGCACGCGCATGCCGGGTAGCTCGAAGCGATCACGAAGCGCGCCGACCTCTGGCGTGATCAGCCCGAGATCCTCGGCGATGAACGGCAGCTGACCGAGCGAACTTCGCACCTTGTCGAAGAAATCTTCCCCGGGCACCGCGACGAAGCGTCCTTCGCGTGCGCTGGGCGATTGTGCCGGTATTTCCCAATAGCGATGAAAAGCGATGAAGTGGTCCAAGCGTAGGGCATCGAAGCGCTCGAGCGTGGACTTGAAACGGTCGAGCCACCAAGCGTAGCCGGTCTCGCGCAGCACGTTCCAATCGTACAGCGGATTGCCCCAACGCTGGCCGTCCGCGCTGAAGTAGTCCGGAGGCACACCGGCGACCACGCGCTGTTCCCCGTGCTCGTCGAGTTGAAAGATGGCTTGATGCGCCCAGACGTCCGAGCCGTCGTGCGCGACGAACATGGGCACGTCGCCCAGCAGCTTCACTCCGCACGAGTTGGCGTGTTCCCGCAGCTTGGACCATTGGCGCGAGAACTCGAACTGTAAAAACTCATGGTATTGGAGTTCGCTTGCGAGCTCGCGCCGAGCGCTGTCGATGGCGGGAGCCTCGCGCCGTTTGAGCTCTGTAGGCCAAGTCGTCCACGCTTGCCCGCCGAGCTTGGACTTGAGCGCGCTGAACAAAGCGTAGTCTGGGAGCCAATGCCGTTGCGCTTCCAAGAAGCGCGCGAGCTCCACGCGTTCCGGTTCAGCCAGGCGCGCCTGAAAGCGGGCGAAGGCACGACGCAACCGGCGCTCGCGATAGCGTACGGCAGCGGGATAGCGCGCGTGACGAGCACTCTCGAAGGCGCGGGGATCGGTGACCTCACTCGCTTCGAGCAGCCCGCGGTCGACCAATGCTTCCAGGCTGATCAGCAGCGGACTGCCTGCGAAGGCCGACGGGCTATCGTAGGGAGACGCTCCGCCGCCGAGCGGCCCGACCGGTAGCATCTGCCAGTAACGTTGCCCGGCGCGCGCTAGAAAATTCACGAAGCGGTGCGCCTCCGGCCCCAGATCCCCGACCCCGTGCGGACCCGGCAAGGAAGTGGGGTGAAGCAGGATCCCACTACAACGTTCCGAAAAAGCGTTCATGAATATGACTTTCGAGGGCTAGTGCAGCGCGAACGAGTCGACGGAAGGAGAGGTCATGCCGCTCGCCATCAGGTGGCGCCGGCGTCGCCGTCAGGCGGGCGGAGCAGGGAAAGCACGATCGAGCCGGCAAGCACCGTCACGATCACCGCGAGCGAAACCAAGCTGGGGATTGGCGCGAAATGCACGATCGCCATTTTGACGCCGATGAAGATCAAAATCAGTGCCAGCCCCATGCCCAGGTAGTGGAAGCGATTCATCATGCCTGCGAGCACGAAGTACAGCGCTCGCAGCCCCAGAATAGCCATGATGTTCGAAGTGTATACGACGAACACGTCTCGTGAGACGGCGAGCACCGCCGGCACCGAATCGACAGCGAACAAAAGGTCCGTGACCTCGATCACGACCAACACCAGAAACAGTGGCGTAGCGTAGCGCACTCCGTCTTTGACGATGGTGAAGTGGTCACCATTGTACTCCTCCGTCGTGCGTAAGAAGCGGCGAGCGAGCTTGAGCGCGGGGTTGTCTTCGGGGTTGACTGCCGCTTCCTCCTTGCGGATGGCGAGCCTCACTCCGGTGTAGATCAGGAACGCACCGAACACGTACGTCAGCCAATGAAAGTGGTGCAGCAAAGCCGCGCCAGCGAAGATGAAGATGGCGCGCATGAGCATGGCGCCGGCGACACCCCAGGCCAGCACTCGTTGCTGGCGCGATTCCGAAAGCTTGAAGTAACTGAAGATGATCAGGAACACGAACAGGTTGTCGACCGACAACGACTCTTCGACCAGGTAAGCGACCAGGTAGCTTGCTGCCAGATCACGTCCGAGCCGCCACCAAACGAAGCCTCCAAAGACCAAGCCGGCGGCGATGTTGAACAGGCTGCGTACCACCGCCTCACGAAACGACATGTGTCGCCCGCGCTTGCCGAGGAGAGCAATGTCGATGGCCATCACGCCGATTACGACGGCGGCAAACACGGCCCATTCGAACGGGCGTGCGCTCGTGTGCATCTTCGCTTTGCTATCATGATGAGCTCGCACATGCTACAAAGCAGGAGCGCGCATGGCAGGCCGTTTTAGTCGAGGAATTCGTGGTTTTTTTGTATGCTCGGGGCTTGCCTTGGGGCTCGCTTGTCGGAAGACGCCGGAACCGCCGGGAGCGGGCTCCGGTTCGCAAGCGTCCTCGCCAGCTGCCCAGAGCCCTGGGCCGGCTGCGCAGAAGCCGGCGGATGAGTCTGCCTCGCCGCCCGTCGAAATCACCTGGGTGGATCCCCCCGGGCTGCGCCGCGTCGCGCCGAAGAACGCCATGCGCAAAGCCAGCTACGAAGTACCCCGCGCTGGAGCAGACAGTGAAGATGGCGAGCTGGCGGTGTTTTATTTCGGGCCCGGGCAGGGCGGCTCGATTGACGCGAACGTCGATCGTTGGGTCAAGCAGTTCTCCGGCATCTCCGCGAGCGACGTCAAGCGTGCCGATCGTGAAGCCAACGGGCTTCGCCAGCACACGGTCGAAATCCCACGTGGCACATTCGACGCTGGGCAAATGGGCATGAGCAGCGGCAAGAAGGGCCCGAGGAGTGACTATGCGCTTCTCGGGGCGATCGTCGAAACGCCGAGCGGCGCCTATTTCTTCAAAATGACCGGCCCGGTCAACACGGTCGCCGCGGCGCGCGGGCCGTTTCTGCAGCTGTTGGATAGCGTCCGCGCCGGCAAGTGAGCCGCGTCCTTTTTGGTGCACGGCTCGGGCAATTTCTGGCGCGCGGCTCCGCTGTGCGCGAAAATATCCTCGCCGGCGGTCTAAAACGGTGCGTTTACGAGCTGCCGGCCGCCCCACCGGCTTGACCGGGCACGTCCGCTCGGACAAGTGTCCCGCCTTATGCGTACCTTTGAGCTGACTTCGATTGCCCTGCTCGCTGCTGCTCTGTCGAGCGCTTGCACGACCCAACCTGCCCCGACCTTTGCCTCCGCCGCGAACGAATCGGGCTACGCAGAGCGTTACCCGACCGCGCTGCTCGGTGCGCGCAGCGAATTTGCCGCAGACGAGACCCGTGCGCGGGAGATCTTCGCTGAATTTCCCAAGTACCCGGCTGCGCTCTCCAATCCGGACGGTGAGCAAGTATCGGCCGTAGTGACGCGTGCCGACGCGGCCGGAAAGAGTGGCGCGTACGCACGGCAGATGGAGGAACAGAGCCATGTCTCGCGCTTCTTCAGCGAAGAAAAAGAGGGCCTGAACCAGAAGGTCGGCGGCGCCGCTCAATACGCGGCCAAGCAAAAGGAATGCACGGCGGATGTTTCGGGCCCCGCGATCGGCGCACTGGACCGCGGCGTAGACAAGGCGATGGAAGATCGTCTACGCGATCACGACGAGGCGCAGCGCTACATCGAAGATCATCAGGACTCGCTCGGCAAAGCAAACCTGGAAAAGCTGCAGAAGCAAGCCGACGACATCACGCTCGCCAGCTACCTCGTGCACGTGCGAGTGAAGCAGCTCAAGCTCGAACTCTCGCAGTTGATCGACGAATCTTCGGACGTCAAAAAGACGCTCGAGCGGAGCGACAAGGAGTCTCAAGCCGTGCTCGCGGATGCCGCGGCGTCGAAGCAGGCCAAGACCGTCGCCCAAAAACGTGTGGATTCCGCCAAGAAAGCCAGCACTGGGCTGGACATCGAGATCGAGCAGGCCAAGCGCGCAGTCCAAGAAATGGACGCGCGCAGCGAGAAACTCGAGAAGGATTACAGTGCAGCGCTAGACGCGCTGCAGAAGTCGCTCAAGGATCTGCCTAAGAAGACGCCTTGAGTGGCTGTTTGCCACGGCGGTCGCGCTCGCTCCTCCTTCCAGAGTTGGCCTGAGTAGTGCTAAGCAAGCACTACTCAGATGGCACAAGCATTCGCGCTGATCTTGGCAGGTGGTAGCGGAACTCGATTTTGGCCGGCATCTCGCACGAGTCGGCCAAAACAGGTACTGGCGATCGGCCCCAACGCAAAAGACCCGCTGATCGCCCGCACCGCCCGCCGCATCGAAGCGCTGATCCCCGCGGAGCGCGCGATCATCGCCACCGGCAGTTCTCTCGTCGGTGTGACGCGTGAGGCGTTGCCCTGGTTTCCCGAAAGCTCTTTCTTGGCTGAACCAGTCGCGCGCAATACCGCCGCGTGTATCGGCTGGGCGAGCGCCATCATCAAGCGCCGCGATCCCGAAGCACTGATCGCCGCGCTGCCCAGCGACCAGTTGATGGATGACGAAGCGGGCTTCCGCGCGGCCGTTGCCCAGGCGTTCGAGATCGCCAGAGGCGGCACGATCGTGACCATGGGCATCAAGCCGAACCGCCCCGAAACTGGCTACGGCTACATCGAGGTCGGTAATGAGCTGAGCCCGGGCGTTCGGCGTGTGCAACGTTTCGTCGAAAAGCCCACCCGTGAGCTGGCGGAGGGCTACGTCAGCAGTGGCAACTATCTGTGGAACGCGGGCATGTTCTTCTTTCGCGCGCAGACCATGTTGGATGCCATCGCCGAGCACATGCCCGAGCTTTTCGCGGGCATCGAGCGCATCGAGCGCGCCGCCCAGCGCGGCGCGGAAGCCGAGCGCGCCGAGACGATCTCGGTTTTCGAAGGGTTGGAGTCGATCAGCATCGACTACGGGATCATGGAAAAAGTCCGTGAGCTCGCGGTCATCCCGGCAGACGTGGGCTGGAGCGATTTGGGAAGTTGGCACACGGTTTGGGAGCTCGGCAAGAAGGACGAGGCGGGCAACGTGGCGCACGATGCGGCGGTGCTCGTCGACGCGCAGAACAACTTGATCGAAAATCTTCGCACCGTGCCCGGTGGTAAGCGCGTGATCGCGTTGGTTGGCGTCCACGACTTATGCGTCGTCGACACTGACGATGCGCTTTTGATCATTCCTCGCGAGCGCTGCCAAGACGTGCGCGAAATCGTGGCCGCTCTCAAGGGCCGAGGCGATCCAGTTTGAACTTCTTCGCGGCGGCTGCTCGCGCTCGGTTGTGCGCGCTGGCTCTCGCCGCCGGCGGTTGCGGTAAGTTTCAGCAAGCGCGCGAGTGCGGTACCTTCGTCAAGACCGTGAACGCCTGGCTCGGGAGCTCAGCTGCAAAGAGTGCGGCTGACGTCGGCTCGTCCAGCGATCCCAAGCAAATCGCCGAGCAAGCCCGAGTCACGGCGCAGCACTACACGGATCTATCGCAGCGCTTGGCCGCGCTCCACGTGGAGGGGGAGGATCTCGCGCCGCGGGTCAACCGCTACGAGCAAATTGCCGACAGCGCGGCGCAAGCATTGCGAGAAGTCGCCGATGCGCTCGACCGCGGAGATCTGGAGAAAGCGCGGAAAAAACGGGTTGATTTCGATACCGTGGCGCAGCGTGAAGCGCCTTTGGTCAAAGAAATCAACGCCGTCTGCCGCTGAACCGTCCGCTCGAGCGCTTCCGCGAAGCGGGCAGTTGGATCCGGAACCTTCGCGAGGACACGGACCGCCAAGCCGAGCTCACTTGCGCTTGCGAGGCGCGGCGCCGCGGGCTTTGGGGCGCGCCGAGGGGCGGTCAGAGCGCGGCCCCGTGCGCGCAGAAGACGGTCCGCGCGTGGATGCAGGGATGGCGTCACCCGCCAACCCTTGCAGGCGCTTCAATTCGTCACGCAGGCGCGCAGCGGTCTCGAACTGCAGGTTCTCGGCGGCGGCGAACATCTCTTGGCGAACGGCTTCGATCTTCTCGAGTACCTCGAACTCGCTCGGTTCTTTCGTGGTGCCGTCCGGCCGCTCGCGGCCGCCGCTCTTGGGCACGGCGTAGTAGTCCGTGGTCCCGCTGGCGGGATTCATGTCGAAGATCGCTCGCTTGATCGTGGCCGGGGTGATGCCGTGCTCCGTGTTGTATGCCATCTGGATCGCGCGCCGGCGGTAGGTCTCGCTGATCGCGAATTTCATCGCGTCCGTTTCGCGATCCGCGTACATCAGCACCTGACCCCGGGCGTTGCGCGCGGCGCGGCCTATCGTCTGAATCAGCGAGCGCGTGCTGCGCAAGAAACCCTCTTTGTCGGCGTCGAGGATGGCCACCAGACTCACCTCCGGCAAGTCCAGGCCCTCGCGCAGCAGATTGATGCCGACCAAGACGTCGAACTCTCCGGCCCGCAAGTCCCGGAGGATTTCGATGCGCTCCATCGTATCCACGTCGGAGTGCAGGTAGCGGACGCGCACGCCGAGCTCCGCGTAGTACTCGGTCAGGTCCTCTGCCATGCGCTTGGTGAGCGTGGTCACCAGCACGCGCTCACCGAGCCCTACCCGAATGCGGATCTCGCCCAACAGATCGTCGACTTGGCCGGTGACCGGTCGGACGATGATCTCGGGATCGATGAGACCGGTGGGACGGATCACCTGCTCGACCACGACACCCGCTGAGCGTTCGAGCTCGAAATCACCGGGCGTCGCGGAGACGAAGACCGTCTGGCGCATGTGCTTCTCGAACTCTTCGAACTTCAGCGGCCGATTGTCGAGCGCGCTCGGCAAGCGAAAGCCGTACTCGACCAGGGTCTCCTTGCGTGAGCGGTCGCCGCGGTACATCGCGCCGATCTGCGGCACCGTTTGGTGCGACTCGTCGATCACGAGTAGAAAATCTTCCGGGAAGTAATCGATCAGGGTCGGGGCGGGGTCGCCCGCTTTGCGCTGTGAGAGGTGGCGAGAATAATTCTCGATGCCTTGCACGAAGCCCATCTGCTCGAGCATCTCCAGATCGTAAGACGTGCGCTGACCCACGCGCTGCTTTTCCAGGAAGCGTCCGGCTTTGTCGAAATAGTCCAGCCGCTCGCGCAGCTCTTCGCGAATGCTCTCGATCGCGCGATTGAGCTGTTGGCGCGGGGTCACGTAATGCGAGCTCGGAAAGAGCGAGTAGCGATCGAGCGAGTTGAGCACCTTCCCGCGTAGTGGATCGACCTCACTGATGCCGTCGACTTCGTCCCCGAAGAACTCGACCCGGATCGCGGTGGCCTCTTCGTACGCCGGAAAAATCTCGACGACGTCACCGCGCACGCGAAAGGTGCCGCGGTGGAAGTCGACGTCATTGCGTTCGTATTGGATGTCCACCAAGCGCCGCAGGAGCTCGTCACGGCGCATCTCCTCGCCTTTGACGATCTCGATCAGCAGGCCAGAGTAAGTCTCTGCAGAGCCGATGCCGTAGATGCAGCTCACGCTCGCGACGATGATCACGTCCGAGCGGGAGAGAAGAGCGTGCGTCGCCGAATGGCGCATGCGATCGATCGTGTCGTTGATGATCGCGTCCTTCTCGATGAAGGTATCGGTCGTCGGGATGTACGCTTCGGGCTGGTAGTAGTCGTAGTAGCTGACGAAGAATGCGACCGCGTTCTCTGGGAACAGATCGCGCATTTCAGCGTACAGCTGCGCAGCCAGAGTTTTGTTGGGCGCGATGATCAGCGTCGGCTTCTGCAGCTTTTGGATGACGTTCGCGATCGTGAACGTCTTGCCGCTACCGGTGATGCCGAGCAGCGTTTGCTGCTTGATGCCAGCCGCGAAGGAGCTCAATAGCGATTCAATCGCGGCGGGCTGATCCCCCTTCGGTTCGAACTCACTGCGCAGCTTGAAATCGGGCATCCTTGGAAATTCGCAGCTTGTCACGACGAGCGAACGTTTCAAGCCTGCGCACCCTGTGCCCTCATCCCGAGGGGCGAGATTGACGGCGCCCGTCGGTCTCGCCGTCTTGCTCGACACAAGGCCCGCCCGTCTTGCTCGACGCAAGGCCCGCCCGTCTTGCTCGACGCAAGGCCCGCCCGTCTTGCTCGAGGCTACGGCGGAGGCCCAAACGAAAAAATCGCCGGGTGAGCGGCGATTTTTCCTGTGTTCAGCTGGGGCGGGAGCCCCAGGCGATCAACGCTTGCTGTACTGGAAGCGCTTACGGGCGCCGGCCTGGCCGTACTTCTTGCGCTCCACCTTACGGTCGTCGCGGGTCAGGAAGCCGGCTTTCTTCAGCGGGCGGCGGCGTTCCGGATCTTCCGTCGTCAGGGCGCGGGCAATGCCGTGGCGCATGGCGTCTGCCTGCGCGCTGTGTCCGCCGCCGGCCACGGTGGCACGGACGTCGTACTTGTCGACGATTTCGAGCAGCTCGAGCGCCTGGCGGGCGATCATGCGGCCGGTCTCGCGCTCGAAGTACTCGTCGATGGTCTTACCGTTGACCGTGATTAGACCCGAACCG
>Ga0164308_10000046_pt1 | contig 54809 bp, 99 predicted proteins | sample Whisoiple_246_MG_FD_109983 | JGI IMG/M metagenome (GOLD analysis project Ga0164308, IMG submission 109983) | Soil microbial communities amended with fresh organic matter from upstate New York, USA - Whitman soil sample_246_MG | ecosystem: Environmental > Terrestrial > Soil > Unclassified >... | reverse complement strand
CCAGACCGATGCCGTGTTCGCGTTCGTCAACGTCGGCGAGGACGCGCACGGCATCTGGTACTCGGGCGTGCTGCGCGCCGGGGTCGCGGACGACGTCATCGACGACATCCGCGCGATCGGCGCACTCTCCGGCGACTGGCGGCGCTTCCCGCGCTACGGCCTCGACCTCGTGGCCGCGGTGTCGGTGAACACGCCGGGCTACTCGCTCGCGGCATCCGCCGGCGAAGCGTGGGAGGGCCACGGCGACCTGCAGATGTCGGCGCTGGGCCTCGGCATCGTCGAGCCGGAGATCGAGCACGGCGGCGAGACGCACGAACAGTTCGTCGCCCGCGTCGCCGAGCAGGTCCGCGCGCAGTTCCGTCGCGAGCAGCGCGTGGAGGCCCTGCATGCACGGACCAGAAGCCTGCGCCTGGCGGATGCCCAGGCCCGAATCGAGAGGATCCACTGATGCCACGCTCATGCGGATGCGGCGGGAGCAAGAAGTCCGCTGGCAGCCAGACCTACCAGCACGTCGGCACCGACGGTCGGGTGATCCAGGTTTACTCGACGGAAACGGATGCCCGCATGGCGGCATCCAAGCAGCCCGGGACGCGGGTTCGTCCGGCCTGACCACTGTCGAGAACCACGAAGCCCCCGGAGAGCAGAAAGAGCCGGGGGCTTCGTGGCGGCCGGGGGCGACCTGTGCGTGAGCCTGCCACCCTACTCCGGCTGGTCGACGAAGTCGAACGTGATCGCGACATCGCGGCCGAGATTGGCCTCGAACTCCGCGGCCGCGGCCTCGTTCGTGATGGTGAGGCGGATCTCGCCCGACGGCGTGTACTTCGACCAGTCGGTGTTCGCCTCGGGGTCGTAGCCGGGCTGGCCGGTGCCGCGGACGACAGGCGCGAGGCCGACGTGCGTCGCGACGTTGCCCTTCGAGACGGCCTGCTTCGTGATCGTCTGGACCCAGAAGCGGGCGCGGACCTGGTTGGACATGATGCCTCCTCGGCATGTCGATGAACGTGCGGAGAAGGCTGCGATCCCATCTGGCGACCGACCTTGCTGCCTCGCCAGGACTCGAACCTGGAACCCTCGTCTTAACAGGACGCCGCGCTGCCATTGCGCCACGGGGCATGGAGCCGGCCCGGGCGGGGTTCCTCGCCCCGGAGGTTCCCGAGGCCGGCAGGGTCAGCCTAGCGCACGGCGTGTCGCGCGCGCGTGTTGCATTCTGCTCGGTCCGTGTGCGACGATCTGCTCAGAAGTTGTACCACTGGTAGCCGTAGGCCGCCGGAGACTCATCCGTTCACGGATTCAGTTCAGTCTTTCCGACCCCGCCCACCCTGCTACCAAGGAGCAACATCATGGCTGACGAAGCCCCCAAGTTCGAGGTGCCGGACATCGCCGACCTCGACCGCGACGCCCTTCTCGAAGCCCGCGTCCGCGCCCGCTCGGAGATCGACCGCCTCAACGCGCTCGGCGCCGAGGCGTCGGACGAGGAACTCGACACCCTCGAGGCCGTCCTGTCCCACGTGGACGGGATCGACGCCCGCGTCAGCGAGATCGACGAGGCCGCGACCTCCCGCGCAGACCGCATCGCGGCGCTGCAGGAGCGCGCCGGATCCGTCGCCGACGTCGACGCCGCGCCCGCCGAGGAGCCCGCCGCCGTGGTCGAAGCCGAAGTCGAGGCCGAGCCCGAGGTCGTCGTGGCATCCGGCACCAAGCGCCCTGTCGCGCGCGCCGCGTCGCGCAAGGCTCCGGAGGTCATCATCAAGAAGGACGTCGAGCCCAAGAGCCCGTTCTCGATCACCGCCTCGGCGAACGTCCCCGGGATCGACTCGGGCTCGGCCATCACGTCGCGCGAGCAGCTGGCCGAGGCATTCCTCGCCCGCGTCGGGTCGTTCAACGGCTCGAACCCGTCCGACATGAAGGCCGGCGTCTACCAGATGTCGCCCCGCGCCCAGAAGTTCGGCGTGGCCACGTTCAAGCGGGAGGCCCGCGACTACGAGGTCAACAAGGAGATGTCGCTCGAGCAGCAGATGGACATCATCTACAGCGCGGGCAAGGAGTCGAACCTGGGCCAGTCGCTCATCGCGGCCGGCGGCTGGTGCGCCCCCTCGGAGATCGACTACACCCTCTCGGGCTACGAGACGGCCGCTGGCCTGATCGACGTCCCCGAGGTGACCGCTCGCCGTGGTGGCATCCAGTTCACCAAGGGCCCCGACTTCATGACCATCTTCGCCGACGCCGACGCCGGGTTCATCCTGACGGAGACGCAGGTCGAGGCCGGCGCGGTGAAGCCGTGCTACGCCCTGGAGTGCCCGCCCTTCCAGGAAGTGCGCCTGGATGCGGTCGGCTTCTGCGCCACGGCGCCGCTGCTGACCGAGGCCGCGTACCCCGAGCTGGTGTCGCGCGTGCTGTCGCTGCTCAACCTCGGCCACCAGCGCCGCAAGAGCGCATCGACCATCACGCGCATCCTCGCCCTCATCACCAACTCGGTGAACTGGGTCGAGATCGGCACCAACAACTCGCCGCTGGCGGACGCCCTCGCGGCGGCCGAACTGCAGGCGAACCGGATCCGCCAGGCGCTGGCCATGGACCCGAACGCGACCATGGAGGGCCTCGCCCCCTACTGGTTCCGCTCGGTCTTCCGCAACGACCTGTCGCGCCGCCTGGGCCTGACCGACCCGTTCAACATCACGGACGCCGACATCGACAACTGGTTCGCCATCCGTGGCATCCGGTTCCAGTACGTGTACGACTACCAGATGCTCAACTCCGGCGCGACCAGCACGGTCGGCGGCACGAACAACTGGACCGAGTACCCGGCGCAGGCCGAGTTCGCGATGTGGCCGGCGGGCGCGTTCACGCGCCTCTCGCACGACGTCGTGAACCTCACCGCGGTGTATGACCACGATCTGCTCACGCAGAACGAGTACACGGCGGCCTTCATGGAGGAGGGCATCGCGGTCGCGAACACCCGCGGCTTCGGCGTCAAGGTCACGGTCGGCCTCAAGTACCTCGGTGCTTCGGGCTACCCGTCGATCGGCGCACCGGCCGCCGCGTAACCGTCTAGCCGGGGTGCCCCAACCTGGGGCACCCCGGCACCAACCTGAGAGGAGTGGGTTATGGCCCTGCAGGTACAGGCACCGACCCGGCGTCCCCGCCAGGGCGGCATCAAGACGGTCATCGAGGGCGGCGCCTTCATTCCCGTCGACCGGCTCGCGGTCGTCAACCAGGCCGGGGGGCTGGCCTGGGAAAGCTCGGGCTGCGGTCTTCCGAAGACGACGCGCGCAGGCTGCTACGACGACGTCATCGGGGACGCCCCGAAGACGTTCGACGGCATCTCGCAGTTCACGACCATCGGTGATCCGTTCGCGCGATACGCCGGCGTCGAGTGCTACCTCGGTGGCGACGACGAGGAGTCCTACCTCGACCAGGCGCGGACCCTGCTCGATCAGGGCGAGGACCGGTCGATCGAGTCCGTGCTGTGGAACTGGGCGGCCGCCGCCCCCACGCCTGGTACGGGTGCCACGTACGCCGAGGCCATCGGCAAGGTCGAAGACCACGCAGACGTGAACTACGTCGGCGCCCCGATCATCCTGATGTCGCGCGTCGCCGCCGACCTGGCATACGCCGAGGGCGTGCTGGAGCGCGAGGACGGCCGCCTCGTCACCGCGAACGGGAACTGGGTACTGGCAACCGGATCCGCGGTCGACGACCAGAACACCCGCATCATCGCCATCGGCGGGCTCGCCGTGTACGCCTCTTCCGAGGTGCGCGCGGCGGCCATGCTGCTCCACGAGAACCTCGGCGCCGCCATCGCGGAGCGCGTCTACGCCATCGGTGTGGACTGCGACTTCCGCTATGCGGTCGACGTCGACACGACCCCGTAACGAGAGGACAGAGAGATGACCCCCAAGGTCGAGATCCCCGAGGGCTACGAACTGCTCTCGGGACGCGGACGTGAGAACGCCGCTAAGGCGCTCGCACTCGCAGAGGAGCGCGGGCTGGACGCCAGCGCCGTCCTCACCAGCACCGCCCTCGGCGGCTTCCTGATCCCGCTGGGCGACTCCGTCGTCGAGTCGGAGGAGGCCGATGAGATCGTGAGCGAGAGCGCGGATGGCGAGCCCATCCACCTCGAAGCCACCGCGATCCCGGAACTGCCCGACCCCGACAAGGCGACCGTGGCAGACATCGACGCGTTCGGCGCCGAGCACTTCCCGGGCCTGACCCTCGAAGGCACCAAGGCCGAGAAGGTCGAGCAGATGCAGGCGGTGCTCGACGCCGCACCGGCGCTCACCGATGAGTCCGGCGAGCCCGCCGGCGACGACGTCCCGAAGGAGGACTGAGCCATGCCCCGTACCTCTCGCACTCTGACGCCGGTTCGCGGCCGGTCGACGCGCGTCACGCGCCTCGACAACTGCGGCCGCATCGTCGCCGGCGAGTACAACCAGGCCGTCTCGGAGGGGATCGTCACTGTGGCGTTCACCGCCAACACGGTCGACACCGACGAGATCAACGTCCCGAACTTCGGCGGCAAGCGCTGCGTGTACGAGCCGTCGGTCACCGAGCTTGCCGGCTACGGGATCGACGTCACGTTCTGCCGCGTGGACTTCGAGTACTTCGAGATCATGACCAAGCAGACGCTCGTGCTCGACGCGAACGGCACGGTGGTCGGCCTCGAGATCGACACGAAGATCAAGCTGGACGACGAGGGCTTCGCGCTGGAGGTCTGGGTCGGCTCGCAGGGCGCGGACGTCTGCGACGACCCGAACGCCCAGGGCGAGTACGGCTACCTCCTGCTGCCCCGCCTGGTCGGCGGCATCGTCGGCGACCTCTCGGTGGAGAACGGCGCGATCAACTTCCAGATCACCGGCGCCTCCACCCGCGAGGGCAACCAGTGGGGCAACGGCCCGTACGCCGTCGAGCTTGACGAGCTTGGCGTCGCCGGCCCGCTGTTCCAGCCGGTGTCGCGCACCGCGGCGCTGCGCATGCAGACGACCACGGTCGCCCCGCCCACCGAGGCCATCGGCGCCCGCCCGGTCCTCAACCCGACCCTGCCCGCTCTCACGAGCGTCACGGCCACCGAGGACACCGGCGACACCACGGGCATGACGGCGGACTTCGTCGTCGCGCCGGTGTCGACCGGCCCGGTCTGGTACGACTTCGGGGACGGCGGCTGGGACTACGTCGCCGTGCCGGGTGCCGGGTCGCACGTCTACGAGGAGGCTGGCACCTACACGGTGCTCGCGAGCCAGAACGGCGTGACCTGGGCCTCGACCACGGTCACGGTACCGTTCGCCTGATCGGCGCGCCACGGAGGGGTGCCCCAACCTGGGGCACCCCTCCTGCCGTATCCTGAGCGAGGAGAGGAGTCGCTGTGGCCGACATCTGCTACCCCCCATCGACGGACTGGTCCTGCAGGTGGACCGCGGTCGAACTCGCTGCTCAGCGAGCCGACCCCGACATGGGCCCCAAGATCGAGGTGGCCGAGGCGTTCGCGTGGTCGCTGCTGGCAGCGTGGACGCTCTACCGCATCGGCACCTGTCCGATCACGGTGCGCCCGTGCGCGGAGCGCTGCATGCCCGTCGGTCGCACGTACCGCACCGCCATCGCGCGCGGCGGCAACGTCGGCGCGGCACCGCAGATCGGCATGCTGAACCCGTACGTCTCCGGCGGCCAGTGGTACAACGCCTGCGGCTGCCGCCCGGGCGGCTGCGAGTGCGACACGCTGTCGGCCGTCGAACTCCCGGGGCCCGTCGGCGGCATCGTCGAGGTGCGCGTGGACGGCGTCGTACTGGCGCCGTCGGCCTACAAGGTCATGAACGGCAACCGCCTGGTGCGCACCGACGGCGAGGAGTGGCCGGTCTGCCAGGACATGGCGCTCGCGGATGACGCCGGCTTCTCGGTCACCTACTACCGCGGCGCGCGCCCGAACATGCTCACGAACGTCGCTGCCGGCGTGCTCGCGAATGAGTACCTGCTGGCATGCGCCAACTCGAATGACTGCCGGCTGCCGCTGTACGTGACCAGCATGACGCGCTCGGGCGAGTCGTACGACCTCGACCCGCAGGCGCTCGCCGACGCCATCCCGGCCATCCCGGAGGTCCAGGCCGTCGTGCGCATCTACAATCCGGCCGGGCTCAAGACGCCCGTCATCGTGGCGTCCCCCGACGTCTACCGCACCCCGACGAGGACGGCATGAACCTGGACCCCGAACTCGTCGACGACCCGATCTTCGAGGTGATCGCCCGGCTCTCGGACTGCCTGTGCTCCGAACTGGCCGCCGCGAAGGGCCCCGGCCTCTGCTACTGCGGCCTGTGGGTCGGCGCGCAGCCGCCGCCGCTCGGCATCGGGGGCGAGGGGTGCGACACCGGCGTGGCGTGGGTCCGTCTGGTCACGGCCTATCCGTCACCCGTCTTCCCGCTGCCCGACGACGGTGTCTCGACGTGCGCGACCCCGATCGCATACGAGGTGGAGATCGGCGTCGCCCGTCCTGCGCCGCGCGCGGAGGCGCGGGCGATGTTCCCCGACAAGCAGGCCCTCTTCGACGCGCAGCGCCTCTACGCGAGCGACATGCACGCCGCCAAGCGTGCGCTGCTGTGCTGCCTGCCGAAGGTCCAGGCGGGCGCGACGCCGCGGCGGGATATCCTCGTGCGGCTCGGGGCGTTCCAGCCGCTCGAGAACGCCGCCGGCAAGTCGGGCGGCATGTGGCAGGGCTTCATCGGCTGGGCGTGACATGGCATTCGCGTACCGCGTCACCGTCTACCGCGCGAACCTGCAGCGGCAGTTCCAGAAGGGCGGCCAGGGCGGCATCTGGCTGGACAAGCTGCGGCTCGCCATGCACCGCGCCTGCGTACGCGAGGCGCCGTCACGCTCCGGCGACCTCAAGGGATCGCACGAGTCCTTCCTGTCTGGCGCGCGCGGCGGCGGCTACCGCGCAGAGGCGACCATCTGGAATACGGCAGAGCACGCCGAGTGGGTGCATGAGGGCGTCGCTGGGCGCATCTTCCCGCACGGCGACTACCTGTGGGTGCCGCGGCGGCGCGGATCGACCGCCCGCGTGAAGCGCACGAGCGTGAAGGGGCAGGCCGCGAACCCGTGGATGGACCGCGCCTGCCAGCGCGTCGCGCGCCGCAACGGCGCGTTCTGATCTGCCCCAAGTTGTGGCGCTATTACGTGATACATTTCTCACGACGAAAGGGGTGTCCATGGGCATCGAATTCAGGGTCGCGGCCGCCGCAGAGCGCGGCGAGGAGGACGTCGTCGAAGTCGACATGGGCGGCGAACTCGGCGTCGTCGAGGCCCGCCGGATCACCTCGGCGCAGGCCGAGATCCTCGCCTCGCGCATCCGCCAGTACCCGACCCTCGGCGCACTCGACATGATCGAGGCGTTCATGGGCAGCGACGTGCGCGAGTACCTCTACGACCTGCTGATGAAGGGTGCGATCGATCGCAACGACCTCATCGGCGGCTGGGGCGAGAACGACGAGGGCCGCAACGAGCAGGGGCTGCTGGACCAGCTGATCGCCCAGTTCACCGGACGCCCTACGGCGCCGTCCACCGGCTCCTCTCGATCGCAGAGCACTGGTGGACGGAGATCGACGGCGCGTACGCCCGGGAAGGGATCGACCCGATCAAGCTCCCCCTCCACCGATTCCTGAACTTCATCCAGAGTTGGGCCCTGGAGCGACTCGATCCCGAGGTCTATCCGACGCGCGAGCTATGGCTCGCCGAGATCGAAGAGCCTCTGTTCCCCACGGACTCGCGGCCAAGCCGTAAAGTGGTCGAGGAAGAGATGCGCATGTTCCGCGCCGCGCAGCAGAAACTCCAGCCCGGAGGGTAGCCAGAGGAGGCGACGTGTCGAACACGATCGGTCGGGTGGACTTCACGGCCACGCTCGACGGTCGTCGCACGCCGCAGGAGGCCGAGAACATCGGCCGCAAGGCCGGAGCCGCCGCCGGCGACGGCTACGACAAGGAGTGGAACAAGTCGTTTCGCGACACGCTGTCGAAGTCCGGCCAGCGCTCCTACGACACCTGGACGAAGAACGGTCGCAAGGACGGCACCGCCTACGGCACGGCGCTGTCGAGCCGCCTCGAGTCCTTCCTCAAGAAGGCGCGGTCGAACTTCGAGGGGCTCCGGCTGGATCCGGGCTTCCTGGACGTCTTCGTCAAGAAGTACGATGACGCCGGCCTGGCCGCCGGCGAACTGCAGAAGCAGCTGCGCACGCTGCGCGATGAGAACGAGATCACCGGAACGCAGTTCAACGCGGCCAAGCGCCAGGTCGACGAGTGGGCGCTGTCGCAGCGCTCAGCCGCCATCGACACCAACAACCTCGCGGACGCCATCGACGAGCAGTCCCGGCGCAGCCATGAGGCCGCACTGGATATGAAGCTCGATGGCATCGAGCGCGAGAAGACGCTGCAGAACGAGCGCGCCGAGCGCGAGCGACTCGGTGCCGTGGCGAAGCAGATCGAAGACGCCATCCACAAGGGTGTGCGCAACTCGATCATCGACATGGACAACCTCAACGACTCCACGAAGCGGGTCAAGAAGTCGGCCGACGAGGCGCACGACTCGTTCCTCGGCTGGGGCGACATGTCGCACAACGCGCGACAGTGGACCCTCATCATCGGCGCCATCGCCGCCGGCGCGGAGGACATCGCGGCGCTCGGGTCGGCCGCCGGCGGCGGGCTGATCGCGCTCGGCGGCGTACTGGCCGGGCTCATCCCGGGCATCGCGGGTGCGGGGTCCATCCTCGTGAACCTCTTCCAGGATCTCGACAAGGCCCCGGAGCAGATGCGGCCCGTGATCGGCGAATTCGTCGATCTGCGCAACGCTGTGGGCGACTTCAACGACGCCGTCGCGACGGCTGCCTTCGGCGAGATGGAGGGATCCTTCTCCCGACTGCAGGGCACGCTCGAGGACATCACGCCAGCGATGGAGGACGTCGGTCGCGAACTCGGATCCCTGATCGACGACTTCACCCGGGCCGTCGCGCCGGGGACGGAGGGGTTCGAGGAGATCAACCGGCTCATCGGCAATAGCGTGCCCCTGATCGACGGTGTCGCGCGGTCCGCGGGCACCCTCGGGCTCGCACTCATCCGGGCATTCAACGAAGCGAATCCCCTGGTACAGAAGACCGTCGACTACATCGGCACCCTCGTGCAGCGGTTCGACGACTTCACCCGATCGAACGGCTTCGAGCAGTGGATGAAGAACACGGACGCCGTGTTCTCCCACCTCGGCCCCCTGCTGGACGCCACCGGACGGGCGCTCAACGACCTCGTCACACCGGAATCCGTGCAGCGCACCACCGATCTGCTCGACGACCTCGGGCAGTTCATGCCCGTGCTCGGTGACATCCTGGAGATCCTCGGCGCAGCCAACCCCTTCGGCCTCATCGCCCAGGCGCTCGCCGAAGCGGGGGACGCCCTGTCGCCGCTGCTGCCCGCGCTCGACGATCTCGCGACCGAACTGTCCGGGGTGGCCTCCGACATCCTGCCGGTGGTCGCGACCGCGCTCGGCGCTGTCGTGACGGCCGCGACGCCTGTCGTGCAGGCGCTCGCCGACATCATCGGCGCCATCCCGCCGGAGTCCCTGCAGCTGATCGCCGGCGGGCTCATCGCCGTCGGCTCGGCCATCGGCGGACTCAAGCTGATCGGGCTCACGTCGCAGCTGGCGGGGCTCGCCGGAGCGGCTGACATCGCTGGTGGAGCCGCGTCCAAGCTCGGCGGCAGTCTCAAGGGCGCGCTGGGCAAGGCGGGCATGGCCGGGATCGCGATCACGGGCATCGTGGCCGTCTCTGAGGCGATCCATAACGCCATCCGCGACATGAACGATTGGGAGGGCAAGGCGACCGAGGCCGTCGGCGCGAACCAGGGGCTCGCCGAGTCGTCGAAGACCGTCTACGACGAGTTCTCCTACATGGGCAAGCAGTTCGAGGGCACGAAGCTGACTGCCGACAACCTCGGCGAGGCGCTGCAGCGCATCACGGAGCAGAACGCCAACGGCGGGGAGATCTGGTCGGGCTGGACCCTGGGCGCGAGCGACGCCGACGACGCTGCGCACGACCTGCGAGCCACGCTGGGCGAACTCGACGGCCCCCTGGCATCCCTGGCGACGGAGAACCTGCCGGCCGCCTCGGAGCAGTTCTCCGCGTGGGCCAAGGAGGCGGGCGCGTCGAACGACGAGATCCTCGCGATGCTCGACTCGATGCCCAAGTTCAAGGAGCAGCTGCAGCTGCAGGCCACGGCCGCCGGCGAGGTCGCCACGAACCAGAACCTCATAGCTCTGGCGCTGGAGGGGCAGACACCGAAGCAGGAGGCTGCCAGGAAGGCGTCTGAGGACACCACGACGGCGCTCGACTCGCTCAAGGGCAAGAGCGAAGAGAGCAAGGACGCCATCGACGGGCTGTCGGACGCCATCACCGGCTTCGGCGAGACAGCCCTGGACACCCGCTCTGCTGAGCGCGAGTTCGAGTCCGCCGTCGACGACCTCACGCAGGCCATCACCGACAACGGGGCGGCGCTCAACGACACGCGGACCGAGTTCGACCTGAACACGGAGGCCGGGCGCGATAACCAGGCGGCCGTCGATGACCTCGCGCAGTCGACGCTCGACTACGCCGGCGCGCTGTACGACCAGACGGGCGACCAGAACGCCGCCCGCGACGCGATCAACAAGGGCCGCGACGCGCTCATCAACCAGATGAAGCAGCTGGGATTCACGCAGGAAGCTGCGGAGAAGTACGCCGACGAACTCGGGCTCATCCCCGACAACATCACGACGTACATCAACGCCGACGACTCGCAGGCGCGGCGCGTCGTCAATGGCTTCTACCAGGACTGGAACGGCAAGAACCTCTGGGTCAACGTCGGCGCGCGCACGCCGGGCGGCCTGCAGGCGTACGCCTCTGGTGGCACGCTGTACGGGCCTACGACGATCCTCGCCGGCGAGGCCGGCCCCGAGGCCATCGTCCCGCTGAACCGACCGCTGTCGCAGGTCGACGAGTCGGTACGCTGGCTGTCGGCGATCGCGCAGGGCAAGACGGCGACCCCTGCCATGGCGAGCGGCGGCACGGTCGGTGGCGGCAAGCAGGTCACCATCTCCGAACGCGCTATCGTGATCGAGGAAGCGGGCGACCCGCGCCGCAGTGCGCAGGAAGTGCTGCAGCGCCTCGCCGAGCAGGTCGCAGGATAGGAGATCGCGGTGCTCGACCACTACCTGGCCGTCGGCGGCAACGAGGTCGTGAACTCGTCGCGAGCCTACGGCTACGCCTCGACGGCCGACTGCGCCGTCGACTGGCTGATCGACCCGGAGTGCCACACCCTGGGTGATGTCGAGGACAACGGGCCATACACCTACGCGAACATCGACGAGGCCCCGTGGTACGACGCGGACGACCCGGACACGTCGAGCCGCTTCTACGGACTGCTCGGCATCGACATCCTGGGCCTGAGCGATTCGACGCGGCAGGCGAACGTCGTGCAGCTGAACGGCGACGGCGCGACGGTGACCGGCTACCGGCACGCCGCGCGCGAGGTGCGCGTGCGCGCGTGGATGACGGCGCTCGGCGACGATGCGCTGGAACTCGGCATGACCTGGCTGCGGAATGTGCTCGAGCCCAACGCCTGCGGGCAGCACGGCGGCGTCTGCGGCGAGGCGGATGCCGCGTTCTTCGTGGACTGCCCGCCCGCGCGCCGCACGACGACGGAGTACACAGACTGGACGACCGTCGCGGTGAACCGTGCGCGCAACCCGATCGCGGATGCCTCCTGGACTGCGGTGTTCGGCGGCGGCACCGGCCTGGCGTCGCTGGTGACCGGCCTCGGCGGCGTGCCCGCCCGCCGCGTCTCGTGGACCACCGCGCCAACGGCGTCGGCCGGCATCGCCATCGCGGGCACGAACGCACAGGCGGCGCCCATCGTCGGTGGCCAGGTCGCGCCCATCGCGGTCGACGCTGCGGCGACGTCGGGCGTCACGGTGCATCTGCGCTGGGACTTCCTCAACGCCTCCGACGTCAGTGTCGGCACCGGCCAGTCCCCCGACGTCGTCGTGTCGACGAACACTGCCGCACCCACCCGCGTGTCGGCATCCCCCGTCGCCCCCGCCACGGCGACCAAGGTGAAGGTCTGGCTGTACGCCACCGACGATGAACTGCAGGCGGGCTCGTGGATCTCTGGCTCGCGCTTCTCGGTGGGCCTGGACAGTGGCGACTACTTCGACGGCGACACCGAAGGCACGGACCTCATCGACTACTCCTGGACGGGAACGGTCAACGACGCGCCCAGCAACCGGGCCACGCGCACGACCTACGAGGTGCCCGAAGGGGACGACACGTACATCCCCTACGTCGACACCTTCCGTCGCTTCCTGCACAGCGTACGCTGCGTCTCCGGCCCGTTCGTGGTCCAGGATGCGGAGTCCAGCGACGGTGTGCACGTCGGCCGCCTCGTCGAGTTCACGCTGCTCGCCGGCGTGCCGTGGGTCTACGGCCTACCCAAGGAGATCGAAGTCCCGCCGCTGACGCCGACGGTGGTGCAGGACATCGCCTACAACCTGGCGCCGTACCCGAGCGCAGAACTGGACGGCGGGCTGTCAGCGAACCCCGACCTCGCTACGAACACGTCCGGCTGGACGGGCAGCATCGCCGCGCTCTCGGGCGCAGCCCCGGCCTCGTACTTCACGACGAGCCGGGTGGACTACGGCTCAGGGAAGGCATTCCAGGGCCGCGTGCTCGGAACCGCCGGTGGATCAGATGCGTTCGGGACCGCGCGCGCCACGCTGTACCACGACATCGACGCATCATCCGTCGCTGATCTCGCTGTCGTCAACGCACGTACGTTCGGCCGCTTCACTCTGACCACCGGCGAGGCCGCTGACGCCCAGCAGATGAAGGCGACGCTGCGCTGGCTCAACAGCGGTGGCACGCAGGTCGGCTCGGATGTCGTCATGGGGACGACAACCTCGTCGGCAACGATGAAGGCTGGCGTCAAGTACGCGGTCACGACCACGAAGCCGACCGGCGCCGTCACCGCCCGCATCCTGATCGAGTACGACCTGCTCTGGAACACGGGTCCGACCGGCGGCACCCCTTCTGACATCCGGTTCATCATGAACGGCACGGATGCGGCGGCGGCCATCGTCGTGGCCACGAACTACTCGACCAACCCGTCGGTGGAGACGAACATCACGGGCTGGACTTCGGGCGGGGATGCCGTGCTCACGGCGGGTGGAACGGTCGCCGCGGCGACGCGCAGCACGGCTATCGCCCTGGTCGGCGTAGCGAGCGCCCTCGCTCAGTTCACCGCCACGGCCGCGGGGACCAACGGCAAGCTGCGCATCGAGCAGGCCGTCACGCTCGGCGGCCCTGCAGGGGCGCGCTACTCGGTGAACCTGTGGGCGACGGCCAGCGTTGGCAGCGGCACAGCGTCGATCGGCAGCATCAGCTACTTCGCCATCTGGCGAGATGGAAGCAATGCGGTCCTGCGCACGGACGCTCTCGGATCACAGGGCTCCTCCGGGGGGTCGATGTCGGTGCCGAGCCTCGTTCCGCCCGCCGGCGCGACCAACGTCATCGTCCGCGCAGAACTGGCGGTGACGTCCTGGGCGAGCGCCGCTGTCGTGCGCCTCTACGCCGACACCCTGGCCGTCACGGTCCCGTAAGGAGGCGATCACCATGGCAGACACCACGCGCTCCGTCGGCACCGCCGGCACGATGATTATCCGTGACAACGGGTCGACCATCCAGTTCATCATCCAGTGCACGGACCCGGCGACGAACGTCGGCCAGTACAACTGGTCGGGCACCGTGAACGGCTCCTCGGTGGGCGGCACCGTCTCGCTGCCCGCAGGCTTCGGTTACCGCGTCCTGGGCACGTGGACGGTCACCACGAACCAGACGGTGACGTTCAACCAGGCAGCCACCGGCACGTCGGGCCTCGGTGGTGCGGCATCGCTGTCCGCATCGGTGAACCGCTCGACGACACCGGGTCAGCCTGGGAAGCCCAGCGCTTCGGCTATCGGCCCGAACACGCAGACGCTGTCATGGACGATCCCCAGCAACGGCGGGGCGGCCATCGACCAGATGCTCCTGCGCGTCAACACGAAGTCGCCCGCCGACAGCTCGGGGTACTTCGACATCCCGAATGCCGGGAACGTCACCTCGCGCCAGGTCAACGATATGGCCCCGGGCCAGAAGTTCTACTGGGTCGTCTACGCGCACAACGCCAATGGTTACGGGCCCAAGTCGGCCGAACTCTTCTCGCCCACCCTGCCAGTCGCCCCGGGTGCACCTGTCGTCTCGTCGATCACGAAGGACGCGATCAAGTCGGCGTGGTCGGACACCGGCAATGGCGACGCCGTCACCGGGTATGACCTGCAGTACGCCACCAACTCTTCATTCTCCAGCGCGACGACGATTGCCACAACGGCCCAGACGTACACCCTGAGCAACCTCAAGTCCGGCGAGAGGTACTACCTCCGCGTCCGCGCCAAGACGGCGTCCGGCGCGGGGGCATGGTCGTCTGTGACCCAGGCTGTGACGACGCTGCCCGCGGTCACGCTGGTCATCAACACGGTGCAGCCCACCTCGGTGTACGCGAACTGGACTGCGAGCGAGGGCACGAGCGACTTCGACCTGCAGTACGCGACCAACTCCTCGTTCTCGGGTGCGACGACGCTGTCGGTGACGGGCCTCTTCAGGACGATCACAGGCCTGACGGCGAAGACCGCGTACTGGTTCCGCGTACGCCCGAAGACGGCAGACGCCACGGCCGCGTGGTCTAACGTCGTCACCGCGACGACGCTGCCCGATGGCGCGCCCGGCATCACTGTCTCGCCAAGCGCCTCGGGTCAGAGCGCGACAGTCTCGCTCACATCGCCCGGCGGCGCGACCGGCGTGACGAAGTACACGGTGGAGCGGCGCATCGGCACGGGCACCGCTACCAGCACCGACACCACGAGTAACACGCTGTCGGTGTCGGGGCTCACTCCGGGCACCTCGTACCAGTGGCGCGCGTCGGCATGGTTCGGCACCTACCAGTCGCCCTTCTCGAACTGGATCACCGTCTTCCAGCCGAACCCGAACACCAACCCGGGCGACTACTTCGACGGCTCGACGGCGGCCCGCGATGACCTGACGTTCTCGTGGACGGGGACGGCGAGCAACTCGACCAGCCTGGCCAACGGCTTCAATGTGAATGGCTGGGACGCTGGCGTGCCGGCTGGCGGTGGCGCGGTGCGACTGCAGCGTGTTTCGGGCGGTCGCAACAACTCGTACGCCGCTCGGATGAACGTCATCGCGGACGCGACGGGACCGGGCAAGGTGCTGGGCATGACGTCTTCCGGCTCCGCCGGATCCAAGCGTGCCGCCGTGCAGGCGGATGCGCTCTACGTCGGCTCGATCTACGTGAAGCCGTCGCGGAGTCAGCGCCTCTACGCCGAGATCCTGTGGTTCGACGCCGCGGGCGCGGAGGTCACCCCGCGCGGCGCGGGCGACGAGGTCGTGGTCACCAGCACCACCAGCTGGACGCGCCTGATCGCCTCCGGCACGGCGCCGGCGGGCGCGGTCACGGCTGCCGTGCGCGCGCGGGATGTGTCGGGAACCGGCTTCTCGCCGTGGCTGTCGGGCGAGTGGCTGGACGCCGACTCGGCGATGATTACCCTGGCCTCGCTGTTCGACTGGTTCTCCGGTGGCACGACCGACACGCTGAGCTACGACTACCAGTGGCTCGGCACGCCGAATGCCTCGGTGTCGGCGCGCTATGAGCGCACCGTCGCGCCGACGGATCCGCTGGCGGACCCGGACTGCCCGCCGCTGCCGACGCCGCCGGCCCTACCTACGATCGCAGTCGACTGCATCGACGAGGTCGGCGTCTGGCGGCGCTACACGCTGCTGATCCCGGCCACGGAGGTGCGCCAGTGGGCGTCCACGCTGCCGACGCTCGTGCTGTCGACGCAGGCGAATGCCGAGCGTCAAGTGCGCATCCGTTACTACTCGAACCCGAGCAATCTGGACCCGGAACTCGTGACCGAGGATGAATGGGAGGCTGAGCAGATCCTCACCTACATCCCGCCGAACACAGAGATCACACTGGATGGCGTGACGCAGCGCGTGTCGGCGTCGGTGAACGGCGCGGCCTCGATCCCCGCGAACCGCCTGCTCTACGGCACCGGCGGCGTCCCGGCGACCTGGCCGGAACTCAGCTGCGGGATCGGGTACGTGGTGACGATGGACGTCCCGCTCGAGGCGCCCGCCGGTAACCTGGATGCGCGCGTCGTGGTGACGCAGCGCATGTAGGGGGAAGCCGATGTCACACAGCACGCCGTGCGTTCAGCGTCACTCGGCGCAGATCTTCGACCGCGGCGGGTCGCGACCCCTCGGGCCCGCGCTGAACCTCTCGAAGGTCAACTACCAGCGCGTCCGCGACAACACGTCCGAGGGCATGATCCGCATCGATGGCGGCAACTGCGACCTCAGTGAAAATAGGAAGCTGCTCGCAGAGGCGCGGGCGCACCGGCATGAACTCGTGATCTTCCGCGAGCAGGAGCGGGTCTGGGAGGGTCCGCTGCACCGCATCGCGACCGGTGTCGACTTCGCCGAGTTCTACGCGAAGGACGTCACGCAGTACCTCTTCGCCCAGCCGCTCACGCAGGCGTGGCAGAACTCGACACTCGGCGGCGTCTCGCGATCGACCGAGGTGACGACGCGCATCGGCAACATCATCCAGTACGAGATGAGCCATGGCCGCTCGATGTTCTACCCAACCACGATGCCGGATGCTGCTGCTGACGTGCAGGCATGGCGAGACGCGGGCGGTGTCGCGACGGAGACGACGGGCGGCTGGGCCATCACGATCCCCGCGTTCGAGGACGACTCCATCTGGCCGTCGACGAACATCCTGCCGTACCTGGATGTCCGTCACTTCCCGAACGAGGCGCGCACGACGATGGACACGCTGCCGTTCCAGATGACCGTGGGCACCCATCTGCAGGATCTCGCGCGCCAGCGCGGCATCGACTTCACCGCCGTCGGCCGGCGGATCATCATCTGGGACACGTCGCGCAATCTCGGCGTGCTGCAGACGATGACCAGTTCCAGCTTCACCGACGACGTCATGGTGACCGAGTACGGTGCGGACCACAACCAGGCGGCCTACTCGGTCGGCCAGGACGGCGCGTACGGCTCAGCGCTGTCGCTCAAGAATCTGGCGTACTACGGCCCGTGGACGACGATGTACACGCTCTATGACGAGAGCGCCACGGATGCCCCATCGCAGGCGGACCTCGACTCGCAGGCGCGCCGCAACACGTCCGGGCGCACGCCGGCACCGATCGAGGTGCGCATCCCCGACAACTCGACGATCATCCTGCCCGACGGCGTCGGCCTGAACTCGCTGGTCCCGGGTGTGCAGGTTCCGCTGCGCGCCTCGCTGAACTACCGCGAGATCGCGCAGATGCAGAAGATCGACATCGTGACTGTGACGGAGACGGGCGAAGAGGGCGAGAACATCCAGGTCACGCTGACTCCGGCGACCAAGCCCGACTCGGACGAGGAGTGAGATGAGCGACGCATGGGGCCGCACGCCGCAGGGCGTCTTCGATCGGATGCGTCAGCGCCTCGACGCGCTCGAGGCGAGGCTCGCGAAGACGTTCAGCCTCCCCAGCCGTCTCGCCGCCGACCTGTCATCGCTCGGCGCGGGCATTGACCTGAATACCATCACCGCGACCGGCTGGTATCTGCAGGGCAGCAACGCCAACGCCACGCTGGCGCTGAACTATCCGGTGGCCAGCCGTGCCGGCCACCTGGAAGTCTCCGGGTCCACGTACGCCAATGACTTCGTGCTGCAGGTGTACACCGACTACCTCAACGGCAAGCAGTACCGGCGCTCCTATTACAACGGCACCTGGACTGACTGGGTGCAGATCATCGGCGTAGCTGCCGATCTTCCGGTGGCAACCACGGCCCTGCAGGGCATCGTGGAACTCGCCACGACGGCTGAGACGCAGACCGGGACCGACGCCACTCGAGCCGTGACGCCAGCCGGTCTGGCTGCCGCGCTCCCCGGGGCCGCGACGACCAGCGCGTCCGGCGTTGTGGAACTGGCGACCAACGCTGAGACTCAGACTGGTACGGATGCGGTGCGCGCCGTGACGCCCGCGGGCCTGGCCTCTGTCACCGCGACAACCTCCCGCTCTGGCCTGGTCGAACTCGCTACCGATGCCGAGGCGCAGGCGGGATCCGACACGACCCGCGCGGTGACGCCGGCGAACCTGGGCAGCGGGTGGGCGACACTCACGCTGGCATCGGGGTGGGCTACAGAATCCGGCTTCATGAACGTCCAGTACCGCCTGCAGGGCGGCGTCCTGGAGATCTCTGGCTCCATCCTGATCCGCACGAGCGCGCTGGCCGTGGCGGCGGGCACGCTCTATACCATCGGCACGCTGCCCTCTGGCTTCCGCCCGTCCGCGGGTGTCGGCGACGCAGGTGCGATCGGCGTAGCCGGCACCCTCGGGGCATGCCAGTGGCGCATCAACACGTCCGGCACTATCCAGTTCTCCCCCTACGTCGCAAGCGGCACCATCGCAATCGGCGGCGGCGTCCAGAACTCCGTGATCCTCCCCACCATCAAGACCCCGCTGTAGCCCCACCCAAGGAGTTTCCTCGTGTCCTACCTGAGCATGGCCGCCATCGTCGCCAGCAATTCATTCCGGTCGCGCCTCATCGCCTGCGCCGCAGAGCAGGAGAAGGATGAGCCCTACCCGGGCTGGGTCGATGAGCGCATCTGGAGGATCGCGGCCTCGCCCGGGTGGGCCGAGAAGTGGGACAGCGCCATCGCTGGCAACATCGCGGACCCCGGTCGCGACACCGGCGTGATCTCCGACGCGGACATTCGCGCAGCGATTCAGCCGATGGACTGAGAGAATCGATCGACTGAGAGGGGAAATCCATGACGGACACAGAGCGTGCCGACGAGTTCCTTGCGCGCATGAGCGACGAGGAGAAGGAAGTCACGGTCGCCGCGCTGCTCGCGTGGCGCAAGAGCGGCGTGCGGGATCCGCAGATCCCGATCGACATCGGCGACATCGACGAGGACGGTCTGGCTGACGCCTTTGCACTCGGCGAGGACGACCGGCTGGTGATCGTCACGGCGACGCCGATCGAGTACACCGTGTCGCAGTCGACCGGCGGCGGCCTGGAGACGGACCGGGAGGAGCCGAGCGATGGCTGAGCAGTGGGTGTGGCGCGACGGCGCGCGCCTGACGCCGTGGATGGCCTACCAGATCGAGCGGCTGAACGACGCGCTGTTCAGGAACTTCGGCGTGCGAGTGATCGTCTCATCCGGCGTGCGCCTGGAGGCGGAACAGGAGGCCATCTTCCGCGCGCGCTACGTGACCGCCGGCAACGTCAACGGCCGCCGTGTCTACGACACGCGCTGGTGGAACGGCGTGCTCTGGTATCGGATCTCGCCGCTCGGCACGGTGGCCGCGCCGAACTCGCCGCAGGCCAACCACCAGATCCAGGGCAGCAACGGCGCGGTCGACATCCGCGACACCGGCGCGGATGCCGGCGTCATGACGGCGTCGTCGACGCGCGGGCGATGGATCCGTGCGCACGCCGCCGAGTTCGACCTCGTCGCCGAGGGTGATGGCTTCGGCGAGGGCTGGCACTTCAAGGTGAAGAACGTCTGGAAGACCCCGCCGAGCGACGGCGGCAAGAACAAGGAGGACGGGATGACGCAGTCGATCCTGCTCAACGGAAAGCACTTCTACGCCATCGGCGAGGAGTTCATCAGCCACAACGCCACGCAGGCGCAGGCCGACATCACCCGCATGGTGAACTCGGCCACAGACGAACTGCACAAGCTCAACACGGCGTCGTTCCTGGACTACCTCGACGGTATGGGCATCCCGCGCAACGTGGTCAACACGACCACGGGCCAGGTGCTCAACCCGGAAACGGGGAAGCTGGAGGCGAACGGAGTCTGGTCGCGCCGCCGCGAGGCGGTGGCGAAGTCCGACGAGATCCTCGCGATCCTCAAGGCGCCCAGCAAGACAGGCAGCTAGCCCCAGATGTACTCGTGGCTCCCCCCTCGTCAGCGGCTGATCGTCCGCGCGGCCCTCGCGACCGCGTGGTGGCTGGTGACGCTGGGGGGAATCGCGAGCATCGTGGTGAATGACCCGAGCAACATCCTCGGTGATGTGTTCGGGGCGGCGGTGGTAGCGACATCGGGGGTCGCTGGTGCTGGTGCGGCATGGAACCGCTTCCGGTGGGAGTGGATCGCGGCATGGTTCGCCGCGGCATCGCTCACCCCCTTCGTCTTGATGTCGGTAGCCGCTAGCTACCGGAACATCCAAGCGCTCCCAGGAACGATCCTCCTGGCCGCTCTTGCCGCATCCTTCTGCGCGCGTGCGCTGCTGTGCGCCGCGCACGCCGCTAAGTTGAGGGAGCAGCACGAAGCGACTCGGGGGGATGCGGGGGATGTTTGACTGGTCACCGGTCTGGACATTCGCGGGCGTTATCGTTGTTGGCCTGTTCGGCACGGGCGGCATCGTCGCGTGGCGCCGGCTGCAGCACGACAAGAAGATCGGCGTGCAGACTACCGAGATCGCAGAGGACGACGCCGAGGCCAAGCGCTGGCAGTCGATCATCGAGACGCAGACGAAGGTGCTTCTCGAGCCGATGCAGCGACGTCTCGGCGAACTGGAGACGACGGTCGCCGAACTGCAGGCCTCACTGGACCGCCGCAACCGGCAGTACTGGGCGGCGATCTCGTACATCCGCACGCTGCTGATGTGGATCCACCGCTTCATGCCGGACGAACTGGAGCAGACGGCACCGCAGCCGCCCGTTACCATCAACGAGGACGTCTAAGAGAGAATGGGCACCATGAACATCGAGATCCCCGAGGGTATGACCGACGCGGCGATGCTCGCGCTCATCATCGGCTTCCTGGCACCTCTGGTGCTGAACCTCATTGTCAACGCGACGTGGCCGAAGTGGGCGAAGTCGCTCGTTGCGTTCGCGTTCGCCGCGGTGGCCGGCATCGTGACCGCCTGGATCACCGGTGCGTTCGAGGGCCTGTCGATCGTGTCGACGATCCTGCTCATCCTCGTCGTGTCGATCACCTCGTACCAGAACTTCTGGAAGCAGGTCGCACCCAATCTGCAGCGCGGCGCCGCCGCGAAGGCAGCCATGGAGGCCGAGGAGAAGCAGGCAGCAATCGCGGATGCCGCGGTGCCCGTGGCCTCGGCCGTCGCCCAGCAGGTCGTGCACGACGCCGTGACCGGCGCGGTGCCCACAAACCCTGCTGACGTGACCCGTACGCCGGACCGCCTCGAGTAGACTGGCCGCGCGGATTCCCTTCGCATCAGACCCCCCGAGAGCGATGCCCTCGGGGGGTCTTCTCGTGCCCCAGATTGGGGCGGCTACCCAGGGACGCCGGCCTCGTCGAGCAGGGCTCGCGTCTTGCAACTCAGCGAGCCGCAGGAACAGCTTTCCCCGCGCCACACATCCTCGGGCATCGGGTCGGCACCAGTGAAGGTGTGGAATCGCCAGCAGCAGATCGCGTCCTTGTGCTCGTCGCCGTCATGGCCGACGTCGAGCGTGCAGACGAGCAGCGCGGTGGAGATGCGACCGCTGAACTGGTGCTCGACCGTCTCAGTCTTGCGGGCGCCGCAGCGCATCTTCGGCGCATCGTGGTGCAGTTCGCGTAGCTGCGCGAGTAGCTGGTCGGTCATCGGTCCCCCCAGAGCCTCTTCATGATCGCCTGGCGCAGACGGGTCTGCGCCTGCGCCATCTCGCGGTAGAGCATCTTGAGTTCCTCGTCGCCGGCGAACGGCCGACGCCGCATGTCGGGCCACCACGTGTCGCCGTCGTGCGCGAGGTCGAGCATCGCCGCGCTGCGCACGTCGCCGTGGCAGACCTCGAGGAGGCGGGCCCAGTACGGGCCCTCACTGCCGGCGTACTTCTCGATCTCACGGATCTTGTCGTCCAGCTGGCTCATGACAGCGCCTCCGCGATCTTCTCGGCGACGTGGTGGCGGTGGTCCTGCTGGCCCAGCTTGGACGCCCAGCCGCACCCGCAATGCCAGAAGAAGTCGCGATTACCGCGCAGGGGGATGGTCTGCGGGTGGGCCAGGATGACGCCGACGATCTCCTCCTCGCTCGGCTCCTTCCGCTGCCGCTTGTACGGGCGCGTCTCGCGACCGTCGACATTCTCGGGCGTGACGTAGATGCCGCCGTGGCCGCGGCGCTCCGTCAAGGCGACGAGCTTGCCGGCAATATGCAGCTTCGTGATCGCGCTCGACACGCGACCGTGGTGCTCCTGCGTGAACTCGCGCATCTCGGCGGCGGTGACACCGCGGCGGCCGCGGGCGAGAGCGGCGTCGAGGATCTGCAGCTGCAGCCGGTTCGTCACGCCGTTGTCGTAGTCGGCCTGCGCCGCCTCGCGGCTGGCGGCCGACCCGCTGTCACCGCGCGTCCCGTGGTAGCTCTCGAATCCCAGGCTGGGGTGGTGCTGTGTCGTGGACTCCTGTGACTCCATGCCATTTCCCTTCGTTCTCGCGGGCTCGCGCCCGCAGCTGGTCGCCGAGCAGGGCGTGCCCCTCGGCGGTGATCTGGACCTTGCCGTTGATCTTCCGTGCGTACTTCGGACCCTTCGCGACGAGGCCGTCGGCGGTGATGACGCCGTCGATCTCCGGCAGTGTCCCCGGGTCGGGTTCGTAGAACTTGTACTTGCTCATACGTGATCCCACTCCCCCCAGTAGTCCTGGTAGAAATGCGACGTGCCCCCGAGGAATTGACCGCAGACATCGCATCGTGGGTGCCTGCGATCGAACTCCTCGCGTTTCGCTTGGCGAGCGAGGTGCTCGACCTGACTACGCGTCATCTCGCGCATGAGGCCATCGTCGATCACTTCGACCCATCTGATGGTCGACACGTTCCCTCCGTTTCCCACGCCATCCTCGCGACGTTAGCCCGCCAACGCCGATTGGAGCCCCCCTGGTCCAACCGGCGCTGGCGAGATTTCTAGGCCCGCAGATCGCCGTACAGCGTCGCGAGGTCAGCCGATGATCTCGGCATCCTGGACGTTCGGGTCGTCGTCGCCGAGCACGGCCGGTGCGCCCTCGTCGCCGTCGACCTCGGCGTGCACGACATCCTCCTGCTGCTCGGGCTGCTCGCTGGCGGCCTCAGCTTCGGCGAACGCCTGACCAACCTCGGTGATGATCTCGCCGAGTGGGCGAGGCTTGCGTCGTCCGATCTTCACCGGAGTCTCCAGGAGCCCGCCGGCGCGCGCTTCGCGATACAGCGCCTGCGCCTCGGCCTTGCTGGTGAGGTCGGTGATCGCTTTGCCCCAGTCGCGTGGGCTGTCGCTGTCGGATGCGGCCGCGGCCGCGTCGGTGGGGCGCGTGTCGACGATCGGCGTCTCCGGCCGCGGCGCGCCGGCGGGTGCGCCGCTCGACATGCTGTCGTGCGTCGGCACCTGCTGGAGGTCGACCGGCTCGCCCTGGTCGTCGGTCGCCGCGCCGAGTTCGTCCGGCGAGTACGTCGCACCCATGAGCACCTCGGGGCACGCCTCGCGGATACACTCGGTGATCGCGCGGGCCTTGAGCATGGCGCGGTAGTACTTCTTCCAGTTGTCCTTGTTCAGCACGCCGGCGGCGGTGGCCTCGGCGCGGCCCCAGCGGACCTCGAAGGTGAAGTCGGGGTCGTCAGAACGGATGATCTGGACGATTGCGACGGCATTCTCGCCCTCACCCTGTACGGTGATCCGCATCTTGTGGCCAGCCTCGCGCACGAGCGCAGCCTGCAGGTTGGCCGACAGACTCGGCTTCCCCTCGATGATGTGGATGTTCGTAAGCCCGACCATCGGGTTCACGCCGAGCATCGCGGCGACTTCGAGCATGTAGAGGATCGCACCCGGGTTGGGGTGCGCCGGGATGAGGCCGCCCCCGGGCGCCGGTGCGGGCTTCGTCCAGAAGTTCTTCGGGACGAGGTCGCCCGCCTCGGAGAGGGCGAGTGCGTAGCGCTGGCGCTCGCTGAGTGACGTCGTCGCGTACGTGCCGACGCGCGCGATCTCCTTGCTGGGCTGGTCAGTCATCGGGGTTCCCTTCGTAGCTGAGGATCTGGAGGTCGAGCGGGGCGCCCATCGTCATGATGTCGATGCGCCCGAAGATGGCCTGGAGCATGAGGTCGGCGTTGTCGATCACGACCGGGCGCGGTCGGCCGAACCGGCGCGGGTCGGCGGCCTGCTCCCAGGACATGAAGCGCTCGCGGAAGCGGCGCTTGACGCTGTCGTCCCACGTCGTGCCGCGCTCTTCGAGCGAGTCGATGACGCGGTCGTAGGCGACCTGCGCGGCGTGCGCGGTGTGGGCGACGTAGACGGTGTCGCTGTTCTCGAGCATGTGCTCCAGGACGCGCTGCGTCTTGCCGACCTGGCGGCCGCCGATGATGATGTGGCGGATCATGCGGGCTCCTCGAACACGTCGTAGGTGCGCTCGAAGACGTCGGGCTTGCACGGGTAGAACTCGCCGCGCACGCCGCGGATGATGACGTCGCCGACGTCGGCGCGCATGATGCCCTCAAGCGTGTCGATCACGAGGTGCTCCGGCTCGACCGTCTCGAGCGCGGTCCCCTTGTAGAGGTCGTGAGGTGTCGGCTCGTGATAGCGAACCGTGCCGCCGTTCGCGAGCACCCAGTCGATGATCGGTGTGGCCGCCGCGGCGCCGCCCTCCCACCGCATGAACTGCTTCTGGATGGGCTTGGTGACTGCGGTTCCTGCGTTCACGCGCTCTTGCCCTTCTTCTCGGTGATGGTCATCTTCTGGGTGGGCTTGCCGGGCGTCGTCGTGACGACCTCCTTGGTGTGCTTCTCGATCAGCGCATCCAGCTTCTTCACCTGCAGCGGGGTCAGTCCGGCCTTCACCGCGCTCCAGTCCGTCTCGACGCGACGGGTGACCTTCGGCGCCGGCGTGCTTGTCGAGACGGTGAACCACGCGAAGCCGAGGTCCAGCTTCTCGATGTCGGGCTTGCCCTCGCCGACGTACTTCTCCTGCAGTGTGTTCCAGGCGCGCTCGCGGGACGTCTCAGCGGTCGACGCCGCGGTGCGGGCGAGCACAACCTCCTGCACGAGCACGGCGTCCTCGCTGGGGAAGGTGCTGGCCGGCGGAAGGTCATCCGGCTTGAGGGCGACGCGCGCCGCGTCGATCTCCGCGAGCGCCCGCGGCGCGACGGTGTCGACGAGCACCTGGATGAGCGCGTCGTCGCGCTGGATCCACGCGTACTCCGGCGGGCCCAGCGGCGTGAACGTGCCCGTCTCCGGGTTGACGATGTCGTCGTGCTGCTCGTAGACGAACAGCGTCGCCGTGGCGTTCATCACGTACATCTGCCACTGGATCTGGATGTAGTAGCCAGCCCGGTCGAACGGCGAGCCGACGCCGACCTCGATGAGGTGGCGCCCCTCGTCCATGAGGCCCGGGGTCAGGTCGTTCTTCGACGTCTTGATCTCCATGACCACGGCGTCGGCGCCGATGAGAAGCTCTCGCGTGAACGGGTCCAGTGAGATGCCATCCGGCGAGGCGAGGTGCCGCGGATTGTCAGGGCGGGCGAACGTGTTCTCGCAGGGGGTGATGCCGAACCGGCCCTGCGCCCACTCGGCGATGACGGGCTCGCGACGGTTGCCGTGCGCGACGTAGGGCAGGTGCGAGAGATCCTCGAACACGCCGCTGACCTTCTCGTCGATGATCTTCCGGCGCTTCGAGGCATTGCCCCAGTCGCGGATCTGCGTCGCCGTGATACCGGGGGCACGGAAGTCGAGCCACGGCTGGCGCGTCTCGGGCTTGCTCTTGTCCCAGACCGGCCCCGGGATGGGACGTTCGTCGGTGAGCGTGGTGGTCATGATGCCTCCGGGTAATCGAACTCGTACACGGCCTGTAGGTGCTGGCCGCCGTGCTTGTAGGGGAACCACTGAACCTGCGTCTCGTCGATCGCCACCCCGTCAGGGAGGGGAGGGAGCCGGCTCGGTTCCCCCGGCTTTGGATCGACGTTCGCCATGCTGTGCTTGCGGATGTAGGTGTCGAGGCTCTTGAGAGCCTCGGGCTTCCCCTCGTCAAGGCTGGCGACGTTGTAGGCGTAGCCGTACTGCCGTGCTCTCATGCGGTTCCCTTCTGCTTGGCCCGCCAGCGGGCCGTCTGTTCACGTGGGCATTCGAGGCAGCGTCGCCGCCCGTTCTTGCGCCTCACGAGCTTGTGCCCCTTCGGGCAGGTGGTCTTCTCGCGGTTCTTGTCGATCGGGCTCTCGGTGCCGAGCAGCTTGGCTGCGCGGCAAGTCAAGCACCGGTGTCCGACACCGGGGATGTAGTCGTCCTCCGTGTAGGGGTGGTGGTTCGGGCATTCGGCGCGGGACTTCGGGGTGGGGACCAGCTGCCACAGGTGCGGGTTCACGCTGCGGCGGCTGGTCCCCGGGCGGGGCTGCAGCCCGGACCCTTTGGGTATGGGTCCGATGAGGTCGGCGTACAGCACCTTCACCAGGGGGATGGGCATCGACTCGTAGTAGATCCAGGGCTGGTCGATGCCCTTCCAGTACGCCCAGTCCGGCAGGATCACCTCGGCGTCAGGCGTTGCCGCGATCTGCGCGTGGATGGCCTGCTCGATCTCGGGCGTGTACCTCATGCCGGATCGACCTCCTGCCCCACATTGGGGCGCAGGACGTCCATCGCCACGAGGTGCGACTGCGGCAGGTTCTCCTCGATCGGCTCGCCGTACAGGCGAGCGACGATCGCGGCGAGGATGAGCGCGTCGGCCTCGTTGTTGTTGGTCACCGCGATGTTCGGGTAGCGCCGGACGACGGCGGCGAGCACCTCGTCCTTGCTGGCGTTACCCTTCCCAGTGGCGTACTTCTTCACCGTCGTGGTGCTGATCTCGACGACGTCGTAGCCGAGTTCCTGCAGGTCGTCGACGATCAGCCACCACAGCCCGGAGCGGTCGTGGTGCGAGCCGCCGGTCTGGTTGTAGGCGGGCGTCTCGACGGCGACCACCGTGGCGAGCGCCGCGCGCGGGTGGGAGACGATGGCCCGCTGGAGATCCCGGAGGCGGGAACCGCGCTGCGGGAGCGTGGCACCCCTCGCCCCCTTGCTCCTGACCGTGTGCACCACCGAGTGTGCGTTGCGGTCGACGACGGCGATGCCGGTCGCGGTGAGGGAGACGTCGATGCCAACGTAGCGCCCCACTACTCCGCCCCGTCCCAGACGACGCTGCCGTCTTCGTCTTCGATGTAGCCGTCGTTCGCGTTGGCGATCTGACGGACGGTTCGACCGAGGGCGTTCTCCCAGTCGGGCGCCTTGTCGAGTTCGTCGAGAGATTCGATCTGGCCGAGCGTGTCGCCCGAGCCGTCCAGCACGAGAAGTGCCATGTCATTCCCTTCGGGGTGGGGAGGGGCGGTGGACAGAGGCTTGATCCACCAAGGGCTTCGCGTAACGCACCGCCCCTCGGTCTGTCAGAACGGGGTGTCGTCGCCGTAGTCGTTCGGCGTCGCCCAGGCATCCTGCGAGCCGCTGAGCCCGACGCCGTCGAGCGGCTGCTGCTGGGCAGCCTGGCTTGACCCGGGGGTCGCCCACGGCTCCTGGTACTGCTCGGCCGGCGGCGTCGCCCACGCCTCGTCCTGCGCCTGCTGGTGGGCGCTCGGCTGCTGGCGCGTCATGCCGTCACGCTGGATCTTCTGCACGACAGCCTGGGCGTAGCGCAGCGATGGGCCGATCTCGTCGATCTCGAGTTCGATCGCGGTGCGCTTGTTGCCCTCGCGGTCCTCGTACGAGCGCTGCTTGAGGCGGCCGGTCGCGATGACCCGCATGCCCTTGGTCAGCGACGTCGCGACGTTCTCGGCAAAGTCGCGCCACACGCTCGCCCGCAGGAACAGCGCCTCGTCGTCCTTCCACTCGTTGCTCTGACGGTCGAAGTGGCGCGGCGTCGACGCGATCGTGAAGTTCGCGACGGGCAGGCCGTTCTGCGTGTACCTGATCTCTGGATCTGCAGTCAAGTTTCCGACCACAGTCACGATTGTCTCTCCGGCGATGGTTCAGCCCTTCTCTCTCTCGCACGTGCGGCACTTGCGAGACTCGGTGTTAGTTCGCACCTGGATGCGAGTGTTCTCTGGTATGTCACGGCCAGCAAGCGGTGGGGCCACCGGAGCGATCCACCTTGTCCCAGTAGCGATCCTCGGTCGACACCGCCTCAATGGCCCCGCGCATCATTCGGCCTGTCTCGTTGGCACGACACGTCGGAAGTCGAACGTTGCCCACCCGTCCGTGAGTTCCACCATCGTGACCGAGTAGCCGTGACGCATCGCGATCAGATCGAGTTGGTCGTGCTCCTCGACCCGGGCGAAGTAGTCCCACGCCAGCGCCCCGAGGTGGTTGAGGGTGCTGAGCGTCATGTCAGCCGTGCCCATCCGGTAGCCGGAGGTGAAAGCGCTGTCCTCGTGGGGGCCACCCTTGCTCTGCACGATCGTGAACGGCATGACGATGCCGTACTCGGCATCCTCGTCCACGAAGTCGTCGGCATCCCCGTTGCCCACGTAACCCTCGGCGTTGGCATCCGCTTCCGCCTCGGTCGTGGTGCGCAGGTCGGCAACGTTCGGACCGGCCGCCTCGTCGGTGAATAACGCGACGATCTCGCCCAGCGCCGCGTGGCGGAACGTGGATGCTGCGACGGGCGCGACCTCCTCGACCCAGCCGGCCAGTTCGCCGGCCGTCTCGAATGCTGCCTCATCAGCGGTGATCTCGACGTCGGTCGATCCCTGCTGGATGTACTGCGTGCCGCCGACGAACGCGCCGACGAGGCCGCCGACAGGGCGTTCGACGGGGGGTTCGCTACGGCTGATGCGAATGCTGATGGTCATGCGGTGGCGCCCTCCCGGAACGCGTTCTCGTCTCGGAGGAAGGAGAAGTTTCCCGCCTCGTCCTTGGTGATGTAGGCACCCGGCATGAACCGGATGCCACTGAATGCACGGGGCGGGCCGTCGTGCGAGATGAAGCCCTGGGCGGGCGCCGTCTTGAATCGAAGGACGCTCATCGCGCCCTCGTGGAATGCCTCGTCCTCGCGCAGGTCGATGATGTCCTGGCTCGTCTGGAGGTGGATGACCTCGACGGTCTGGTGCCGGGTGCCGTCAGGCGTCGGCAGGAGTGTGGTTCCTCGTCGCATGTGTGCTCCTACAGGTTCTGGAGAGCGACGCTCTGCGCGAGCATGGCGACGATCTCGGGGTCGGGCTGCGGTCGTCCGGGGACGTCCTTGGTGTAGACCTTGGTCGCGCCGGTGTCGGGGTCGCGTGTCACGAGCACGGCGGCCAGCCGCTCCTCGTCGGTCGGCGCGTCCTGGAAGACGACGAACTTGGCCTGTCGGACTCGTGCTTCACCAGCTGTCATGCGGTGTTCCCTTCGCTGCGAGTTATGTGATACAGATTACTCCCTTTCACTCCTTGCGTCAATCGACGGTGCTCACGCGCAGCCACTCCGGCCGCGCGTCCGGGATGCCGTACTGCTGATGGATCAGGGTGAGAGCACCGACCCGATCCTCCTCGTCGTCCATCACACGCTCGCCGCCGCGAAGTCGCGCCATTCGCGCGACGGGAACATCGTGGCGCGGGCCTCGGGATCCTCGGCGCGCCAGGCTGCCAGCTTCTCGGCGGCATCCGGCTGCAGCCACGGGCCGGCGTCTTCGACATGCCGTGCCGACCGCACGTCGACGCGGCGCGCGACATCCCACAGCGCCTCGGTCGCGATGTGCGGGCCGAACACCCGGCGGCCGCGCCACTGGAACGACTCGCGCGCCTCGTGCTCGTAGTACCCCTTGTATAGGCCGAACACCGTCTGCACGATCTCGGAGTCCGTGGCGTGCTCGGAGATGTACGCCTTGCCGCCGTAGCCGGCGCCCATCTCGCCGGTGATGATGTCCTTGCGCCAGCACCGGATCTGGACGAACAGCATGTCAGCCTCGTTGTAGCCGATGCGGACGGCGAAGTTATCGGCGAGTCCGATCTCGCTCGTGATCTGTTCGACCCGTCGGGTCAGTTCGAGTGTGCTCACGCTGCTGCCTTTCCTTGCATGCTGGGGTGTGCGTTCATGGCCTGGTGCTTCTTGCCGATGCGGCGAAGGATGTGTTTGCGGTTGTGCGCTGATGCCTCCTCCAGTTCGAGGAACTCGAGTTCGGTCATGAGCAGGAGGTCGACGCCCCATCGGGCGTACGACTTCTCCAGGCGGACGATGTCGTTGCAGTCCGCGCATTGGAGCGAGGGGTGGCGGTCGCTCATCACGCCGCCGCAGCGCGGACAGGCGCGACCCTTGCTGAGTGGACGGCTGGTCGCGAGGATCGGCTTGTAGAACGTCACAGCGCCACCGCCACGATCGTCCAGACCGCCGCCGCGATCACCGTAAGGACGACCATCGCGCCCATCCCGAGTGCGAACCAGATCGCCAGTTCACCACGGTTCGCGCGTCGCCACGTCGGCGCCGGCGCGGCCGGCGGGAGTTCCGTCAGCACGCCGTTCGCGTTGACGTAGTACGTCTTCCCGGGCCGCATCGGCTCCGGCTCGTCCGTCTCCGCGATGATCGCAACGGCGTCCGTCGCGGGCATGGGGTCGTTCTGCTCCATCTCCATCTCCTTCATCGGTCGTACGCCCGCATCTGCGAGCCCTCCCACATCAGGGTGTGGGTCATCGGTGCGCCGTGGCGGTTCTTCGCCACGGCGAGTTCGAGCGGAATCGGCAGCGGAACCTCGTTGCCCCCCGCCTGCTCGAAATCGGGGTCGCGGTACAGCATCATGACGACGTCGGCGTCCTGCTCGATCGCGCCAGACTCGCGCAGATCCGACAGCTGCGGGCGCTTGTCCATGCGCTTCTCCGGGTCGCGGTTCAGCTGGCTCAGCAGGACCACAGGGCAGTCGAGTTCGCGCGCCATCAGCTTCATCTGGCGGGCGTTCTCGGCCACGACCTCCTGGCGGTTGACGCCGGCGGGGCCGCCCATCAGCTGCAGGTAGTCAACGACCACGCCAGCGAGCTTGCCGGCGGGCCGCTTCACGGCGCGGGCGTGCGCCCGGATGTCGCCGACCGTGACGGTGCCGCGGTCGTCGATCGCGACGGCGTGCGGCGCCATCAGCTGCCACTGCTCGATCTTCGCCTTGAAGAACTCGGGCATCGGCCGGCCCGCCTCGAGGAGGTGGTGCGGCATCTCCGCACCCTGCGCGATGATGCGTCGCACGAGTTCCTCGCGCGGCATCTCCAGCGAGGAGAACGCCACGGGTCCGGCATCCGCGAGCGCCGACGCGATCTGCAGCGCGATGGCCGTCTTGCCGATGCCGGGCCGCGCGGCCAGGACGTACAGCGCGCCGGGGCGGAAGCCGCCGCCGAGAGTCGGGTCGAGCGACGACCACGGCGAGGGGTAGACGCGGCGCGGTCGCTCGGCGTCGGCGACGATCTCGTCGATCAGGTCGCCGACGTAGACGAGCGACTGCTTGCGCATCCCGAGCACGTCGTCCATCTTCGCCCGCGCCGTCTCGACCATCGTCGTCGGATCGCCGCCGCGCTGCGCCCACTGCTGCATGCTCGCGCCGAGTTCCCCCATCCGCCGCAGCACGGCCGCGTCGTGCACGATGGCCGCGTAGTACGGCGCTTGCACGGCGACGGGGACGACGGAGGTGAGCGTGTGCAGGTAGTCAGCACCGCCCGCCTGCTGCAGCAGCCCTGCGGTGATGAGCGCGTCGGTGACGGCGACGGTGTCGGTCGGGTGTCCGCCGTTGAACAGGCGCACGATCGTCTCGTAGATGACCTCGTGCCGCGGCGCCTGGAAGTCGCTGGCGTACAGCGTCTCCATGACGTCCTCGCACACGCTGCGCTTGAGCATCATGCCACCGAGCGTGGACTGCTCGGCGGCCATCACGTCGGTCTGTGCGCTCACAGCGACGGGTTCCACTTCTTCCCGCAGGAGCACAGCCAGAGCCGCGGCCGGGACAGGCTCGTCATCTGGAGCATGGTCACGCGGTGGAACAGCTTGTGCCAGATCACCGCATCTCCCATCGGTCGTAGCCGTTGGGCGTCTCGACGTGTTGGTAGAGGGCGGCGAATGTCTCGCGGAGAGAGTCATGCTTGGCACGCTCCACGAGGAAGTCGCGCCACGGGACGGCCCTGGCGGCATCCGTGAAGCCGCGCGGGCTCCACTTGAGAATGTTCTGCATCAGACCGAACGTGGGGGGGTCGATTACGACGGTGCTACCCGGGTAGGCGTCCTCGAGTGCGCTGGAGATGTACACAGCATCTTCGAGGGTGTGACCGACAGCGGCGAGGTGGCCGGACCCGTCGGCATTGACGACGAAGATGTGCGTGAGGGGGACGAACGAGGTCATTCGATGGGCTCCGATCCGACGATGTAGCCGTCCTTCCACACGGGGCGGTGGCCGAACGGGATCTTGGGCGTGGCCGGCTGCTGTGGCTCCGGCTTGTACGCGCCGCGAGTCTGGTCGACAGGCAGCGGGTCGGTCCAGCGCTCCTGGTTGAGCCAGGAGGACAGGTGCGGGATGAACTTCGGGGCGGTCGTGCGCTGATACGCCGCCGCGAATCGCTTCACGGTGTCGCGCAGCAGGGCCTGCATGCCCCACGATGCGGTGTTGGCCTGGGCCCCGGGCACCTCGCCGTGACGGACGGCGCGCTCGTGCAGGCGAGACGCCTTGAGCCACGCTTTCTTCGCGGCGGCCTTGCCGTCCTTGCGAGGCCATGCCTTCCAGGCTTCCTCGAACCAGTCGGAGACGATGAAGTGCTCGTCATCAGCTGAGGGGGTAGGGGGAGTGTCTTCTACTTTCTTCATAGAAGGAACATCGGCCCCCTGGGGCAGATGTTCATCGGCCCTCTGGGGCAGATGCATCTGCCCACCAGTAAGGCTGACGCGCACCGACTTTGCGCGGTCATACCGACCCTCGATCTGGTGCTGCTCCGCGATGATGTGGCCGGCCGCAGCGAGCACATCGAGGGCCCGTCGCACCTGCTTCTCGCTGAGCCCCGTCTCTTCCGAGATCGTGGGAACCGGCGCCCGCCACCACCACTGGCCATCACGTTCATAGGCGTGGCGGTAGGACTCGCTGGCGCGGAAGTGGATGCGGGTCAGGACAATCGCCTCGACCGCGCCGACCTCGGCGATCAGTGCAGCGCGCACCGCGATGAAGTCCGAGTCGCCGAACAGGCTAGCGTCGACGCTCACGCTACTGCCGCCACTCGCGCGGCGATGCTGTCGCCTGCGGTCCACGAGACGACGTTGTCCCAGACGCCCTCCGGGTTGATCGCGACGCGCCGCCCGGTGCCGTCGGATTCGACGGCGGCCTTGAACTGCTCGGCGTCAGCGCGGAAGGGCCAGTGTCCGAACGACACCTGGTAGCCGGAGTTGTCCGGGAAGATCACGAACACGTGTGTTCGTCCGTCATCTTGGGGCAGGGAAGACGACTGGCCACCAGATGTAGTGGGCGAATTACGCATGACAAATATCCCTTCGTGGGTTGCGCATGAACCCAGGACCAGGAATACTGGCCTCGGGTCAGTGAACGAGTCTCAGCGTATCGCCCCCGCGTTTGACCCTCAAGGTCCGCGGGGGCGATACGTCTTTCTGCCCCAAACTGGGGCAGATCAGTAGTCGAATTGCACGGATGCCGTGTCGGATGCGGGCAGATGCATCACCTCGTGCAGCAGCGACAGGCGCGCATTCTGGATCGTGAGCGCGTCGAGCACCTCCGTGTTGCCCATCGGCATCGCCTCATCCAGCTGGGCGCGGATGCCGTGGCTGATGAAGTTCTCGAGGTACATCAGGATCAGCGACACTGCGGTCTGCTCGGACGCATCGATGATGTCGATCGTCCCTGACGCCCCGTTCTCGGGGTGCTCCGGGTCCGGGCCCGGCGTGATCTCGATCGAGATCTGGCTCACAGCGTCTCCTCCATTGCGATCTCCAGGGCGTGACGGATTGTCACTCCCGACTCCTTCGCCTTCTTCACGAAGGCGGCGTACTCCTCGGGCTCCACCCAGATGTTCACGCGCTTGAAGATGCGCCGACGCGCCGGGTAGCTGCCCGCCGTGAAGCCGGCCATCGCGTCGCGCAGCACCTCGGAGACGCTCGTGCCGTGAGTATCGGCGTACTTCTTCACCTCCTCGTGCAGGTGTGGGTCGACGTAGACCGGGCGGATGTGGGGCTGCAGTTCGGTTCGCGTGCTCATGCGGACTCCTCGATCCTTCTCTTGTTGTGGTGCATGCCGACGAACTCGTCGACGCGGCCGGCGACCTCGAGGATCTTCTCGGCCGACTCGGCGACCTTGCTGGGCAGGGCGACCGTGTCGTCGTAGCCGATCAGCCTGGTCCACGACTCGACGTGTCGCACGCCGTCCTTGTGCGTGTGCTCGCGCAGTTCGAGGCGCAGTGGCGTCGCCTTCTTCTGGGGCTGGTGCTTGATCTCCCAGTATCGGTGTTCGCCGGGGTCAGGCAGGCTGAGTGTGTCGGTCACGGGTCGGTTCCCTTCGGGACGTAGCGGATGTAGATGGCGAACAGGGGGCGGCCGAGAGAGTCCTCTCCGACCTCGCCACGAGCGAACTCGTAGACGTGGGTGGGTGTGGGGCGCAGCGCGCGGACGCGCCGGCGTGCGTGCTGCAGCAGGTGCGGGTCGGCGGTGGCGAGCGAGGGGTGCAGGCGCCAGACGCCATCGGCCTGCCGCGCCATCGCGGCGACCTCGGACCAGGGGATGCGACGCCTACTCATGGGCATGCGGGTCGCAGACTCGACAGCTGCAGTCGTCGGCGTGCTCCCCGTCCGGGGCGAAGATCGTCTTGCCGTCGCGCGACTTCCACCGTGCGACCTGGCCGGGCTCGATCTCGCCGAGGTCGAGCGGTTCATCGTCGTGCATGATGTACTCCTTGGGGTAGGGAGGGCCGGACTTCGGGTGTCCGGCCCTCCCGTTCTGCTACCGGTCCGTGCGGCGGCGGCGGATCTCCAGCACCGCAGTGATCGCGATGCCGGCGATGAGCAGCGCGCCCGCCGTGAGCAGCGCGACCGCGCCATTGTCACCACCGGTCGCGGCGAGGGTGTCCTCGCCAGCCGTCGGCTGCGGCGGGACGGTGGGCTCCGGTGTTGCCGTCGGCGTGGGCTCCGCACTCGGCGTCGGATCCGGCGTGGGCTCGACGACCACCTCCGGCTCGCACTCATCGGACGGCACAGCCTCGGCGTGGTCGAAGACCTGACGCTCGAACACCTTGTCGCCCAGCACCCATGCCTCACCATCGGTGTCCCACGTGTACGCCTGGGTCCACGCGGTGGCGTAGACCTCGACGGTCGCAGTGCCATCGAGCGGCTCGATGCACACTCCGGGCGCCGACTCGTAGTCCACGCCCGTCAGCGGCTCGGGCTGCGCCGGGCACTCGACCTCGGTCCGGGTCGGAACCTCGACCTCGCCAGTCACCACGTAGCGGTAGAGGGCATCCGTCTGGAACTCCTCGCCGTCGGCGCGATCATCCGGCAGCGTCTCGCCCTGGCCCGTGGACACCTCGTACCAGTCCGTGTAGTGCTCGGGCACTCCGGGCACGCCAGGCGTCCCGGCGTTGTACGAGACGAACGAGTACGTGGTGCCCGCCACGACCAGGCCGTTGACGTAGCCCTCGCCGTGCACGCCAGAGCCGAGCGAGAAGCCGACGGCCACGACTGTGGCATCCGGCGCCGCGGCCGCCCACTCTGTGAGCAGGCCGTGGTTCTCCGAGCCGAAGCCGCCGCCGACCTGCGGGGCGAGTGCCTTGAACGCTGCGCTCGCGCTGTTGCTCAGCCAGAAGTCGCCGCCGTACACCGGCTCGCCGACGAGGATGCCGTCGCCCGCGCCGTCGCCGTCGATGTCGACCACCAGCTGTGTGCCCGGGGTGATGCCGTTGACGAGCGTGTAGTCCAGAGTCGCGCTCGTCACACTGGCCAGCGGGATCGACGTCGCGAGGTAGCCGGCGACCTTCGCCTGCGATGATGCGTCGTCGGTCCAGATGTGGAGCGCGCCCGACTCGGCCTGGTAGTGGCCGGCCGATCGCGTGTCGCCGTAGTTCCCCTGCGGGGCGTACGACTCAGGCACCGCCGGAACCTCCGGCACTCCGGCTACCCAGTCGCTGCGCTGCAGCGCGTAGGTGATCTCGGTCTTGGTGCTGTCCTCGTAGCAGATCTCGGCCGCGGCCTCGTCCTGCTGCGTGGTGGCGAACGCCGCGGTGGGCGCGGCGACGAGCAGCGCCGCGGTGATCGCGACGGCTCCCTTCATGATCCTCTGCATGGATTCTCCTGTTCTCTCAGAGGTCTTCGTCGTGCTCATCCGGCACGGGGTTGTCGGGGTGATTCCAGGTCATGACTGCCCCTGTCCTGCCCCAGATTGGGGCGCTGCCTCGTACCACTCCGGGTGGAGGCGGCGACTGAGAATCTCGATCGCCGCCTCCGCGGCCCTGCGCCGCTCGTGCATCTCGCGCAGGTCGCTCTTCTCGTAGAAGATGATGTCGTCCTCGTCCATCTCGCGCAGCTGGGTGGAGAGGTCGGCCTCCGTCTCGGTGAGATCGATGCCCGCGTCCTCGCGCACGTTGTACGCCTGATCCTCCAGGCCGCGCTCGGCGAAGTCGATGAGCGCTTCCAGCCGCTTGCGGCTGAGCCGTGTCGGCGTCGTCACTCCATCTCCTCCCAGACGTACCCCGTCGGGGTGTCCGTTCCATCGTTGAGTCGGCTGACCACGTACTCCAGCCGGCGCTTGAGATCGACCGCGTCCTTGCCATGGAACGCGGCGAACCTCTTGGTCTTCGTGTCGACGATGCCGACCTCGCGGCCATAGCCGTCGACCACGAATCGATCGGTGCTGCCGTCGTCCGGCGTGAACTCGACGGTCATCCCTCCTCCTCGTCCGGCATCCAGTCAGCGATCTCCTGCTCGGTGAGTGGCTCCGGCTCCCCCGAGTCATACGTGTGGTCGTCATGCACGCGCTCGCGTTCGACCTCAACCCCGGTCGCCGAGTAGTAGACGATCTCGCTGTACTGCATGGTGTGCCGGATCTTGTACGGGCCGGTCATACTCGCCGCCCCAGCGACCGAGCCAGCGCGGCCATCTTGGTGCGCTGCTTGCCCAGGTCAAGGCCGCGCTCGAACGCGGCCGTCTCCTCGCGGCTGAGCCTGTTGTGCTCTGCCACCACCTCGTCGAGGGTGAGGTGCACCTCGTGCAGTTCCGTCGCAGCGAACGACTTCGAGATCGTCCGGCCCGGCACTGGGTCCGAGAACGTTACGCGCCGCACGCCGTCCGAGGTCAGCAGCATGACGTCGAGCACCTCGCGCAGCGGCTCATTCGGCCGGACCGACACGCGCATGCACGCCTTGAGTTCGGAGGTGGGCACGTACATCTTGGCGGTCTGCTCAGCCACGATCCTCCCCCTCCTCGAGCCACGCGGTGAGCAGGTCGCGCAGCTGGCGCACCTGCTCCTCCTCGAGGTGTGCACGGTGATCGTCCTGTCCGACCCACAGGCATCGCTCGTACGCGAGGCTGGACTCCTGCACCTGCAGTGGACCGCCGTTGTAGCCCCGCTTCGTGGGGAACTCGGAGTACCCAAAGCCGCGCGGCGTCACGCCCTGGAACTCGCTGAACTCACTCATCGCCGTCCGCCTCCACGGCGCGCAGCCACGCCGGCGCCAGGTCGGTGAGCGTGATCGTGTGCGTCTCGCGCTCGGCCGCGCCGAACTTGCCGATCGCGAGGATCAGGGTCACGCCGGTGCGGCTGATCTCGAACTCACGGCCGTCGCCGGTAGTGCCTGTAGCCCACGTCTCCCGGAGGAACAGGGCGTCGGGCTCCTGCCGCTTGCTGATGCTGGCCAGCGGCACGAGGTGCGTGTCGATCGCGCCGTCGAGCGGCTCGCGTTCGTAGTAGCCGTCGACCACCAGGGAGAAGTCGTCGATGTGCTGGTAGCTACTGTCGTCGACCTGCTTGAGGGCGTCGGCCAGGCGCTCGGTGTTCGTCTTCATGAGGTGATCCTCCACTCCCCGACCTTGCGGTCGTATCCATTCCTGAGTTCGCCGTGCGGAGCGCGTGGAAGTAGGTCGAAGCGCGCGCGGGTGCCGGCCAGGTCCATGCCTCCGTGCACCCACATCGCGTCGTCGACCGCCATGCGCACCTGTTCGGGTGTGTCCATCCCTTCACCCAGAGCGATCTCGATGACGAGCTTGCGCTGCGGCTGCGGCACGTGGCCAGGGAAGTCGATGTCGCCCACGTCAGTCCTCCCCGTTGATCGCGGCGACGATCGCCGACAGGTCGAAGCGACCGTCGATCACGACGTCGCTGTGGCTGGCGTCCGTGTCTATCCAGTCGCCACCCTCGCCGTGCTTGCGCAGCAGTTCGACCAGCCGCTCGGCAGTCAGTGCCCCAACCTGGGGCACGTCGCTGCCGAGGTCGATGACCGGGTCAACCGTGTTGTCCATCGCGTTCACGACGACGCGCTCGATCTCGCTGTGCCCGTCGATGTTGATGACGGTTCCGCCGCTCTCGCCGCGCTCCACCCAGACCGTGACGTCGGTGGCGTTCTCGTCGTTGTTGAAGTCGACCCGACCGTAGCGATCGGGGTCGTGCTCCTCGGGGCGGCGCCGGTCCGGCGTCACCCAGACCTCGGGCTGCAGCCGCTGGCCCGTGTCGTACGGGGTGAGCGGCGGCCAGTGCTCCGTCTCGAGGACGGGCGTGCCGTCGGCGTGGCGGATGATCTCGACCTCGTCCGCGTTGCACGCCATCTCGCCGACGACATAGCGACTGCGGAAGTAGGCCGACCGGCTGTTGATCCGTACGAGCACGGGCTCGCGCACGCCGGTCACACCCTGCAGTCGGATGCGCGGCCGCTGACCGGCGGGGTACTTCGTCTCTGTCATGTCAGGCTCCCAGCTTGGCGAGCCGAGTGAGCACGCGGCGTGCATGCTCCTCCTGCTCGGGGGTGTACGTGATGATGCCCAGGTCGGGCAGGGCACCGATGGTGGCTGGCCAGTGGTCGAGCGTGTATCGGGCGGCGATGGGTGACCAGCCCTCTCGTGTCGTCTCCCGATGCCAGAGCAGGATCGGGTTCGGCTCGTTGATCTGCGGCTTGAGCCACCCGCCGAGCGGCTCATCCGTGATGCATGACGGCTCCTGCCAGCACCCGCGGTTGCACTTCTGGTTGCCCGTGCGCTGGTAGTAGGGGCAGTCCGGCTCGACATCCTCGCGGACCACGCTGCTGAACATCACCATGTTGCCGCTCCCTCGAGCATCGGCTTGCGGGCGGTCAGGTCGAACGCGCCCTCGTTCCAGAACTTCGCACGCTGCACCAGCCAGGTCACAGCCTGGACCTCGTGCACGCCGACGGCGAGGATGTCGGCAGCCCGCTCCATGACGGAAGCGGCCTGCCGGTACTGCCCCAAATTGGGGGGCGGCGCCTGGCGCTGGCCGACCAGCATGTCCCAGGCGTGACGGTCGATGACCGGCGTCGGCGACCCGCCCGCGGTGATGATCGCGTGGTAGAACGCGTTCGTCTTCGGACCGCGGAGGATCTTGTCGGGGTCGCCCCCGGCGCAGATCGCACGGGCGGTGGCCAGCGAGCGGCCGAGTGCGCCGCGCTCCAGCGTGCCGCCGGATGCCAGCATCCGCTCGGCGATCATGACGTTTGGCCCCCACCCCAGGCGGGGTGAGGTCGCGGCGAGCACGCCGGCGGCGACCTCGATGGTCGTGCCGTACGTCTCAGCCTGGCTGGCGGCGACGGTGTGCGCGTCGACGTACCAGCGGTGACCGGCGTCGATCTGGTGGGCGGTGGCGGCGCGGTACGCCATGGTGGCGCGTCGGGTGAGTGGACTCATCTCAGACCACATCCTCGGAGCGCAGACCCTCGAGGATCCACAGGCGGTCGGACTCGGTCGCATTCCCAGCGGTGATCTGCCGGGTGAGGAAAGCCTTGATCGGACGGAGTGCGGCATCACGGTCGTTGTACGTCATGTCGTATTCCTCGCGGCTGGAGTAGAGCTTGTTCTCCTGCTCCCGGATGCGCTGCATCAGCTGGTTCGCGGCTCGAGCGGGCTTCGGCCAGTAGGCCCAGCCGTCGGAGTGGGTGTCAGCCCACTCGACGAGGCGCTTGAGCGTGGCGATCGCATCGAGCGTGACCGTCCAACCCTCGCGCTCCGCTGTGCGGCGCGCCATCTCGACGTCGTAGTCGTTCATGTACAGCATTACGGTTCCCTTCATGCCCCAATCTGGGGCGGTGGTCGTGGGCGGGGGCCCGTCTACATCCCCCGCCCACCGTGATGAGTCAGGTCAGGCGACCAGCAGCTTCGCGCCGGCCATGCGCAGGACGTTCGTGTCGAACTCGTCCCACCCGCCCTCGATCGTGCGCACCGTGTTGCGCTCGATCCGCTTCTCCTCGTCGCGGCCGAACGCACCGTCGTGGTGCGACGCCGTGTTGAACGCGGCGAGCACGCCGTACATCGAGTTGCGCCACGGCGCCACGCGGTGGTCGTTCTTCCACATGTTGCGCAGCGCGTCACCCTTGTTGGTGGCGATGGTCTTCGACCGGCCCTCCTTCGCGCGGTCCTCGCCCGTGAAGTCCTTCACGATCTCGTAGAACCGGGCGTCGCTGACGTGCTGGCTGACGAGGGTGCGGAACTCCAGGTCGAACGCGTCGCCGATCTCCTCGACCACCAGGCCGAGGCGCTGGCGGATCTCGAACACCCGGTCCAGCGAGTTGGCCGAGTGGCGGATCTTGACGAACACGTCCATGAGTCCGCCCTTCATGAACGACGCGACGCCCAGCTGGTTTTCGCAGACGAGCACCTTGGTGCCCGCGCCGTAGGTGGTGGCGATCGACGAGTCGTGGCTGGTGGCCGCGATGAAGTGCGGGCGGTGCGGCACCGGCTCAGCGCCGGGCGCGGTGGCGATGCGCGCCTCGGGCAGTTCAGCCTGCAGCATGGCGAGCGCCCCGCCCTTGGTCACCGCGACGGTGCCGATCTCGAGGCCGCCGTCGGTGATGAGTTCCATGTGCTTGAGCAGCCACTCGTCAGGCTGGTGGATCTTGTAGCCGAGCGCCGTGTAGTTGAACACCTTGCCGGTGTCGACGCGGACGATCGCCTTGCGCTTCGGGTCGTCGATGACGAGCACGCCATCCTCGGTGATGACCTCGACCTTGACGTTGCCCTCGGCCAGCGGGTAGGAGAGCAGGTCGAGCGCAGCCTGCCGCGGCACGGCGCCGTCGAACTTCTCGGCGGCTTCGGCGTGGCCGATCCAGTGGCGACCGGCCATGAAGCCGGCGAGCGTGGAGGTGGTGGTGGTTGCCGTGATGGTCACGATGATTCCCTTCGTGGTGCCCCAGATTGGGGCGGTTCGTCGGAGCGGATGCTCCACTTCTTGACTAGGAAAGAACTCTATCCTAGTCACCGCCTTGTGTCAATCCCCCTTCTCGCGCTTGGTGATCGCGATGTAGAACTGCTGCACGACGACGCCAACCAGGACGGCGGCGACACCATGGAGCAGGCCGAACACCGCGGGCGGCATATCGTCCGCGACGCCCTCACTGCTATGCAGCGCGAACAGCAGGATGATGGCGAGCACCGTGCACCAGTAGATGACCCACTTCATGCCCGACCTCCGAGGGACTGGACAACCTTGCGGAACTGGCGCCGTGCCAGGTGGATGCGCTCGCCTACTTGCCAGGCGTGCACCTCGCGCACGCCGTCGGTGAATCGGATGTGCACGTGCTGCACCACGTAGCCACCCTGCCGCTCGTCGTGGCACAGGCTCACCTCGTTGCGGAAGTCAGACTGCTCATGCGCCCACTGCTCGCAGATGCCGGCCGTCTTGAGGGCGTCCGGCGTGAGCCACCCGCCCCGCTCACGAGGCATCGGGCTCTCCCCACACGTGAGCGATCGTGTACCCATTGCCGGCGGCGTGCTGCGAGTGACCGTCGGGCTCGCGGGTGCAGACGAAGTTGTCGTCCATCTCGCCGCAGTAGCCCCCGCCATTCGGCGTGGTGTCCGGTGCGCCGACGACATACCCTGTCGGCGCGGTCCCCTCCCAGCCGATCGTGTACTCGAAGCCGTAGTCCTCGTCTACGTTGATGCGCTCGCTCATGACCTGCTCGGCCTGCTCAGCCGTGCATCCCGAGACGGTGACGACGAAGCGGTGGTCAGCCACGGTCCTCCTCCCCCACCGCCCCAACTTGGGGCGCTCGCTCATCGAGCATGACCCTGGCGACAGCCCCGTCGTCCGCCCCGAGAGCCCGCGCCTCGGCGATGAACTCGACCGTTCCGACGTGTGCGGTCAGCCCGTACATCGATCGCAGCTGCGGGTCACGCATCGTCGCCTCGACGATCTGCTCGGCGACGCGCAGCTGCGCGCGGGCCAGGTTGAGCAGATGCTCGGGCCGACCCTCGATGACGACAGCGTCGCCGCTGTGCCGGTTCGTGAGCGTGATGATCGCCACGCTGTTCTGGATGCCGTGCTCGTCGGTCACCGAGTCCGGCCGCGCGCTGCCGCCGACCTCGATCTGCGGCGCTGTGATCCACTCGATCTTGCTCATGCGAACACCTGCTCTCCGTTGTCGTCGATCTCCACGTCGACCTCGTCCCACATCCGGGCCGCGTCGGTCAGCGCCTTGCCGGCGGCCCCGGCGTGGTCGCGCATCCAGAAGCCAGCACTCTCGTGGTTGCGGGTCAGGCAGAAGTCGATGCCGATCTGCTCCCAGCCATGGCCGGTCGCCTCCTGGAACTGGCGGATCTCCCGGATGTTGGAGGTCACGAACTCGATGACCTCGTCCCGCGCCTGCACCTGGGCCTCGCCGGACCACGGCACGGACGGGTCCACGATCTTCGACGTGAACACGGCGGCCTGCAGGTAGTTGTCGATCGCCAGCTTGATCTCGGCGTCAGCGACGCCCGCCTCCCACAGTTCGTACGCCTGCTGCAGATCCTTGAACCGGCGGTCGCGCAGGTCGCCGTCAGCGAACGGCATCACCGTGACGAAGCCCTCGCTCGACTCGTGCACCAGTAGGTGGCGGGTGCCGTAGTGCTCGACGATCCCTTCGCCGTCGGCGTCGACGTCGAGCGTGAGGCACCCGAACCACCCGAGCGGCGACGCCTGGTCGCCGTCCGAGTCCTGGGTCGCGTCGAGCGACAGGCTGTACGCCTGCTCGTCGTATGCGTTCTGGAACTTGCTCATGTCCCTGCTCTTTCTGCCCCAACCTGGGGCGGTTGGTTGAGCGATTTGCTCACTTCTCGCTGGTGCCGTCGTCGTGCGCGAGGCACTGGTTGAGGGCGTCGTACGCCGCGGCGAGCGACGGGTACTGGCCGTCCTCGTAGTCGCGGGCCGGGTTGCTCGGGCCGGGCGCCGGCGCGCCGATGATGGTCCAGCGGTCGGACTCGGCCGAGCCGTAGCGCGGCAGGATCTCCCACCTGCGGAACGGCGTGGTCACCTCCCGCTTGCGGCGCAGCTTCATGTCCTCGCCGGTGAAGCTGAGCCACTCCGGGAACATGGACCGCAGGTCGAGGTCGCTCATCAGTACCTCCCGATGATCTTGCCGACCAGGCCGAGAGCGATTGCATCCTGCAGTTCGCCGTCGATGTAGTCGGTCATGTTCGCCGCGCCGTCGAGCGCGAGGTGCATCTCGACGAGAGCGCCGTACCCGATAGGGTTCGCCGCCTCTTCGTCGAAGAGAGCGTGCAGTCGTGCGGCCCCGATCGGATCGTCGTCGACGGGGCCCCACTCGAACCCGCTGAGTGAGTCCGGGACGGCGAACGAGTAGACCCAGATGCGCACACGCTTGGGCAGCAGCACACCGGCGAACTCGTGGTCGCGATCGTTGAGCCACGTCCAAAGCAAGCCGTCTCCCGTCCGGCATCCGACGGTCCCGTCGACGCGAGAGTCATCCACGGCGACCGTGCGTACGCTCTGCGCCAACATGTACTTGGCGTAGCCAGCGCCGGTCAGGCGCACCTTGCGGCCGACGAGGTCGGTCATCGCTGGCACGCCTTCCAGGCAGAGGTCAGCCGCTTCACGGTGGCCTCGGTGCGGGCGATCTGTTTCGGATCCGCCTCGAACACGACGAGGTGGATGAGGCGCTTCTCTGCGCTGCCGAGCGCACGGTGAACGCGGCGCTGCTCGTTGGTCATGGTGGCCATGGTGGTGCTTCTCTCTGCCCCAGGTTGGGGCGGTCAGACCGTCGCCGGGGTGGCGACGAGGGTGGATGCGATGAGGGCGGCGAGGTTGTCGTACACCGCGTTCTCGCCGGGGCGGATGGTCAGCCGGTAGTACCAGGGCGACCAGGACTCCTTGACCAGCACGGTCGACGATCGCGTGTCGGTGTGGTGGCCGTAGTGGTCGACGATGCCGGGCTGATCCTTCACCTTGTCCCAGTGGTCAGGGTCGACCTCGACCGCCGTCTCGAGGATGCCGGCGACCTGCTCCAGCAGGCGGGCGTCTTGCACGGCGTGCAGCAGAATGCGGATCATCGCTGTGCCTCCAGGTCCAGATCGTTCTCGATGACGCGCAGCGCCTCGAGTTCTTCGGTCCATCGCTGACCCTCGACGGCGAGCAGCTGCGCCACGTCGCGCGCCCACTTCTGCAGCCGGGCGACGGCGTCGCTCGGCTCGGTCAGCACGGCCGACCAGTCTCGGCGCATGGCGGGCGACTCCTTGGTGTCGGGCAGGATCACGAGCCAGTTGTGGCCCTCGTGATGGATGCGCGGGATGCCGTTGTCGTCGATGCGGACGATGGTGTGGACGCTCCACCGCGAGGGGTAGGTCGCACCGTCCCACGCCTCGCCGGTGAGGCGGACCTGCCGACCGACGAGGTGCCCCAGGTTGGGGCGGCCTGAGTCAGACATCTGCCACCACGTCCTCTCGTGCCAGGAACTCGAGGACGTCGTCGCCGTACAGCCACTCATCCTCCGCGCCATACAGCGGGTGATCCTTGGGCATATCGCCGGATGCCAGGGTGGCGGCGGTCACCACGCCCGAGTCGCTGTCGGCGTACAGCGCCCAGCGAGGTGAGTCTCCTTCGTTCACGTACGGCTCGCCGTAGATGTTGAGAGCGAGCGACACCTGCTCGATTGTGACGGTCATCGGTGGGCCTCCCGCCGGATGCCGCCGCGCACTCCGATGGAGAACGTGAGGCGGGGCATTTGGTCCTCGATGACGAGGGCCAGGTCGGGATCCTTGGCGTGCGTCGGGTAGTCGAAGACGTCGACGAACGCCGAGTCGCTGAGCAGGATCTGGTCGCCGCTGTCGGGCGCGGTCTGCCAGCTGCCGACGTTGGCGAGCAGTTCGCGCGCCTCGGCGATGGACTCGGTGCGCCAGATGATGGGCTCGCTGAGCGATCCCCGGTCGGTGAGCCGTGCGATGTAGGTCTGCATGGCGGGTTCCCTTCTGCCCCAGATTGGGGCGTTCGTTGACAGCCAGCCAGGCTGTCGTGACTAGGAAAAACAGTATCCTAGTCAGTCCCCTGTGTCAACTAGGACACAGCGTGGAGCAAGTGAGCCTCTCACGCAAGGGGACAATGATGTTCATTGACTGTGCTCACAGCACCCGACGCCAGGCGCCGGAGGCCAGGGCGCGCTCACTCGGCCGGCGGGTGCGACCGTAGCCCTGGAAGACGATCGCCGGCCACGCGCGGGTGCAGCGATACCAGTAGCCGCTCGCCTCGTGCAGCCACGTCTGCCCCACCTTGGGGCGCTCGACCTCACTCACCGCGCACCCGCGGCCAGAGCAGGTCGCCGAGTTCCATGCGACGCACGCGCCCGTGCCCGGGGTCGTCGAGGAACACGGCGATCTTGTCGCCCGAGATCGGGTAGTCCGTCGTCTCGGCGATGAACAGGCGATTGTCGCGCATGTGCGGCGCGTCGAGGATCTCGGCGCGCGGCCGTTCGTTGACGGTCACAGCTGCACCTCCCCCTTGCAGATCGGGCACTCGTCGGGCATGTGCGCCCACTGCAGTTCGTGCGCGGTGACCCCGAACATCAGGGCATCGAGCGCCTCGTCCGCGAGGCGCGCTGCCTCGCGGATCTCGCGCGGGATGCGACGCTCGATGCCGCGGTCGACCATGCGCTGCCACCTGTTCAGTTCCAGGTTGGCCACGCGCAGCGTCGAGAACCTCTCGGCGATGACGTGCCCCAACATGGGGCGATCTTCGTTGACAGCCACGTCACGCCGCCGTCTGGCGCGGACGCGGGCGGGGGCGGGGCGCGGGCTCGAACGGCGGGCGCGGACCGCTGGACTGCTGAGTCATGACAGACCTCCATCGAGGGTGATACGAGCGCACTTCATGCACAGGATGGCGCGGATCGGAGCGGGCTGGTAGGCGCGGCTCCACTGGGTCAGGTCCAGTCCGCACGCCGACGCCTCGCGCCCATCTTCGTTGAGCACGAAGACGTGCTGCAGCGTCGGTCGACGGCTGGGCGTGCGGGCCAGGACGAACGTCGGTAGCTCGGCGCGCCCCAGGTTGGGGCGATCTTCGTTGATGGTCATCGGAACAGTCCGATCGCGACGGCGGCAGGCAGGAGGAGGGCGACACCCGCGGCGACCGTGCCGCTCAGGGCGATGCCCACGGTGAGCGCGCACGCCTGCAGCCGGTCCCACCTGGTCCTGTCGTAGGCGCGGCGCGTCATCGCGACACTCCCGCGCACGGTCCCGCGTCGACGACGGTCCGCCCCTCGCACGTCGGCGGCGCATCCGTGGCGAGGCTTGCCGCCGCCAGGGCGAGGCACCCCACGGCCGCCGCGAGGGCGAGCGCCAATGCGAGATTGACCAGCGCCAGTCCACGCGGGGTGATACGTAGGCGCGTCTGGCGCGCCGGGGTGACGTAGCTCTGTCGGCGCGTCATCGATCCACTCCTGCCGCCAGGCGCGCCGCGATGCCGCCGACGATGCCGTATCCGCCGGACAGGGCCCATAGCGCCAGGGCGATCCTCAGCCGTGCAACCCGCCTGTAGCGTGCCATGATGACGCACCTTTCCGCCCCAATCTGGGGCACTCGATGAGGCCGCGACCGGCCCCGAAATCCGCGACATTCCGCGGCTCAACTAGTAAACAACTCTACACTAGTTGAGCCGTTGTGTCAAGCGTTGTACCAGTGCCCGCGCCCCAACCTGGGGCGGCCCTCGCGCCGGCATCACGATGCCTACGCCCGTAGCATTCCTGCCACCTAGCGCGGGCCCGCCGCCCCAATGTGGGGCACGCCGACGCGCACTTGACACGTAGCCGACTAGGACTTACTGTTGTCCTAGTCGCTCACACGGAGCGGCACCCAACCGCCCCAAATCGGGGCAGACAGGATCGAAGAAATGCCTAAGGCAATCGTCACCATCGCTCCCGCCGCCGACCTCGACGTCAAGGTGCGCCGCGCCGTCGAGCGCGCCGCCCGCGCCGTCGCCGGACTCGAGCCGTCGGCGTCGCGCATCGCGGCAGCGGTCCGCGCCGTGCACGTGCTGGTCATCGAACACGGGATGTCGTCCCGCGCCGTCGAGTACTACACGGGCACCAGTAAGGGCAACGCGTCGCGTCTGCACACGGTCGCCACGCGTATCGGCACCCGCGACTGGTCCCACGTGGGGGACGCGTCCGACGCAATCGTGCACGTGCTGTACACCATCGCAAGCTACGGCGGCGCGGCCGACGTCACCCGCGCCGCTGACATGGCGCACGCGGCAACCGACGGCGATGCCGCCTACGCGGCTGTCGCGGCGGTCCGCGACGAACTCCGCCAGGCGCGCACCGGCGAGCTGACCGCAAAGCCCGCGAGCGGAACGCGCGCCGTCGGCGGCACGCCCGACGTGACCGAAACGGAGGCGGACCGGAAGACCGCCGCGCCTAAGTCCGACCCCGCCGATGGGCGCACCGACGCGGACCGTAAGCGTGACCTCAGCGCGGCCGGGACGCTCACCCTCCTCCAGGTCATCGCCGACCGCGTCACGCGTAAGGGCGGCGCGGCATCGATCCTCGCGGATGCGGCCACGGCATCCGCCCTCTCGCGAATCCTCGCGGCCGTCAACGCGGCTGACCCCGACGCGCTCGCATCGATGCTCGCATCCGTCGAGTCGGACGCCGACGAAGCGGCCGTCACGCGCCTCTACGGCGATGCCGACAAGGGGCAGGACAAGGGGCAGGACACGCCCGCCCGCCCCGCACGCAAGCGTTCCGCGACGCCCCGCAAGCGGGAGGCGGTGTCCGCTTGACACGGTGACGGACCGTGCATACGGGCCCGGCCCTACCTGTTGAGGGGGGACCGGGCCCGTTTCGCGCCGTTGCGCGGTGGTGCTCGCTCTCCGTTCCCCCGGATGCTCGCCATTTTCTGGGATATATGTGATACAGAATTCCCCGCCGGGCCGTAGGATATCTGTATTACAGAAGTACGGGATGCCCAGGACGAGGTGGCTGGTATGGGAGAAGAAGATAAGACACAAGAACCCTCCTCCAGACCCCTCCGATGCCAGTCGGGAGTAGGGGAAACCCCGGATCGGCCATGTAGTCTGCCCAGACTGCCCCATGGTGTCTGGCGGGAATACTAATGTAGTCTCTGCTAGCACCAAACGCCTCTGAGGAGGGCCATGAGCAAGACCCAGGGGCCGCTGGTCCAGAAGACGTACGAAGACGGCACCGTCGTCGAGGTGAAGCAAGCGAAGCGGCGCAAGCCCTCAGAGCAGGAAGGACCGGCATACGTCATGGTCGACACCTACGTGCTCGTGAAGGCCCCTCGGATCTTCACGCAGACCGAGCAGGTCATCCTCGGCACCATCCTCGCCGAGTACCGCGTCTCCGCGCCATACGCGCTGCTCACCCAGGCCGACATCGGCCGCCTCACCGGCATCAGCCGGCAGAACGTCTACCGCGCCATGAAGAAGCTCGTCGAGGACGGCTGGATCCACCGCATCTCCGGTCGCTGCTGGCAGGTGTCACCCTGGTACGGGTGGCGCGGCTCCCGCAGCGAGTGGACGGCGATGCGCCGGCAGACCCCGCAGCCGGACTGGCGCGGCGAGCAGGCCGATCCCGACCTCATGGACGCCGTCGACTTCGCCACCGGCGAGGTGCGCTGATGCGCCGCGGGCCCGACATCACCGTCGTGCTGAGCAACACCGGCTTCGAGCCCTACGCCGACAAGCGGGCGCGGATCCTCGCGCTGCTGGACGAGGCCGCCGACAACCGACCGATCGACCCCGAGACTGGAGAACCCCGATGAGCGACCGCAAGGTCCACAGCCGCACCGTCATCTGGGCGCCGCTGACCGACAGTGACGACCTGAATGCGCCGTATGCCACCATCGTGCTGCCGCTGGACACCACCATCAGCGACGAGATGGTCCAGCGCCTGATCGAAGCCAGCCGAGGCCACCTCGAAGACACCGTGGGCGTCACCGCCACGATCGAGATTCACGTCGAAGGGAACCGCGCATGATCCTCACCTACGGCCAGACCTTCACGGTCGGGCGCGCCACCTACGACAACGTCGACCTCCGCGCCCGCGTCCTGGAGATGGGTATCGGCATGGCGATGCGCGGCGCGCAGGCCGCCGGCCACCTCCTCGCCCCCGACGAGGACGGCAACCTCCGCTCCGAGCACCGCTGGGAGCACTTCGAGGAGTACCCGCTGGTCGAGGACGAGAACGGCGAGGCCGTGCTGGACGAGGACGGCGACTTCATCGAGGACACCTCGAAGCCGAAGATCCCGTGGTCGCGGCTCGTCGTCGAGATGCCTGTCACCACCACCGAAGGGAACCCCTCATGACCGATACCACCACCGTCCCCGACCACTTCCTGCACCCCGCGCCCTGTCTGCTGTCCCTGCGCGGTAACTGGGTCGCCCCGGATGACACGTTCAGCTACTGGCGGGCGATCGACGCCGCCCAGTGCACCTGCCCGGCTGATGGCGTCGAAACCGCGCGCGAAGAGGCTCGCCGCAAGCTCGCCGAGAATCTCGACGTGCCCCTGCAGGTCATCGCCGACGGCGGCTGGCGCGCGCCAGCCGCCGTCGCCTACCCGCTGTTCGGGGAGATCACCACGCGCCGCGGCGGCATTCAGTTCACGGCGCCGGCGAAGCAGCTGGAGGAACTGGATCCCGAGGAACTGCTCGTCCGGGCGAAGTGGCTGGACAAGCGCAACGACGAACTGACGCGCGCGCTGAACGTGGAGCGCCGCCGCACCCGCAAGCTGCGGCGCAAGATGAAGAGGCTGCTGCGTCTCGTGGAGAAGCTGGCATGAGCGTGCTGCCACAGCGCCTGACCCTCGCCACGATGGGCCGCAGCGCCCTGTGCCTGTTCCCGCTGCGGAGCGTCGCCCGCGATCAGCTGGACGACGACACGTGGCTCATGCACGAACTCGGGTTCGGCGAGTACGTCGAGCGCCGGGTCGAGCCGACGATGCAGCTGCGCTTCCCGAGCGGCGGCCGCATCACATACCTGCACGGCGACCGGCGGTTCCTCGAGGAGCGTATGCGCGGCATGAGCGTCGCCCTCGTGGAGGGTGCCGACCTCGTCGACGAGCACCTAGTCCACATCATCACCCGGGAGCGCGCATGACACCGTCCACCGTCCGCATCATCACCTGCCCGTGCGGCTGGTCGCGCGCCGTCGCGCGCACCGTCCGCCGCGAGCGCCGCCTGCAGATCCTGGCGGATCACCAGAACAACCAGGGCCACGGCACGCACCGTGGCCAGAGCGAGGAGAAGGACCATGCCTGAAACCATCGGCCACATCGAGACGCGCGCTGTCAGCATCGAGGACGATATGGTGCGCGCGCCGTGGCGTCACAGCTTCGTCGATCTCGAGCGCGCCGAGAAGACGATCGAGGAGAACCGCACGCGGATGACGGTGCAGCGCACCGACGAACTGAACCGCGACCAGTCCAACCGGCTGTGGTCGACGCTCGCGCGCGTCTTCGGCCTCAAGGAGCACGACGCCGGCATCGGTGACCCGATCATGCTGCAAGGCGCCGAGGTGCGGATGGCACGTCTCCGGGAGGACATCGTGCAGGTCACCATCCCGGTGACGGTGACGCTGTTCCGCGAGGACGCCGAGGCGTTCATCGCCGCCGTGGAGGAGGCGGCGCGGTGATCTTCCTCAGCTTCATGGCGTTCCTCGGCGCCGTGCTGCGTGACGTGTTCGTGCGCCCGACGGCGGCCGCCGGCCGTGCGACGCTGGCCGCGATGGGCTCGCAGGCGCCGCGGCGCGCCGAGCCCGAGGATCCGTCAGCGTGGCGGATGTCGCACGACGAGTGGCAGGCGGGGTACGACCGCCAGATGGGACGGACCCGATGACGTACACGCACCACCTCTGCTCCGAGCGCGGCTGCGACAGCGGCCTGCGCCGCGCGCACGAGCGCGTCCGGGCCATGCACCACGAGCAGGTCATGGGCAGGATCCGCGCCGCCGGCCGCCCCACGCTGCATAACACGGTGCCGACGACGCTCCATCTGCCCGCGCGCGGGCCTGACGCGCCGGTCGCATGGGTCGACGAGATCATCTCGCTGGACAAGCTCTACGCGGGGGAGGTCGACGATCGATTCTCGGCGCTCTTCATCGAGGAGACTCCCTTCGACAGGCTGGTCCGTGAGCAGATCGACGAGTTCAACCGGAAGCTGCTGGTCGAGTGGACCGCAATGCTGGACATGCTGCCGGAGCCGCCGGCGGGCATGGCATGGTTCCCCGTGACCGAGATGGACGACCAGGTCGAATGGGACTCGAACCGGGCGACGATCACGTACTGGCTGCGGCCGGAGTTGCGGGATGCCTGAGTGCACGCTGGGGCGGGGCCTGTTCCCGCCCCAGCGGATGCCCGACTACTACGTCACGGCGGTCAGCTACCGCGGCGAGGTCGGCATCCTGCCGGACTGGGCGCACGATCTCGCACGCCGCGCATTCGACGCCGAGCACGTTCGTCGCGAGCCCGTGACGTTGCCCTGGTAGCGCCCCAACTTGGGGCAGGCTATTCTGTATCACATAAGTCGAAGGGAACAGCGTGGTTGAGCAGTCGCCGGTCTACCTCTGCTTCACGTCGTGGGTGCAGATGCGTCAGTTCGCGCGCGACCGGCGGCTGCGGGCCAGCGACGTCTACCTCGCCACCGGCGACCATGCGCGCTGGCTCAAGGTCTGCGAGCGTCCTATCGCCTTCGTCCGCTCGGAGTACCAGGCCGAGGGTCGCGACTTCGAGCGCTGGTACGAGCACGCCGAGATCGCACGTCAGCGCAACCACGAGAACGAGTTCACCACGGAGGTCATCAATGTCTGACCTGAGCATGTTCGACATGGCGCTGGAGCGCGCCACGCTCCAGGTCGTCGGCTGGAAGTGGGACGGCACCACGAGGTCCGGCATCGACGGCGTCGCGGCGCTGCAGCGCGAGCTTCCCCTGCGCGGCGCACGGCTGATCGAGATGCACAACCACCGCCAGGCGCCCATCAGCGGCACCCGCGGCAGCGAGAACTACATCGACATCACGATCCTGCGCAACGCCGACGGCATGCAGTGGGAGGGACGCATCTTCCCAGGCCACTGGCTGCTGCTCTGGCTGCACGACACGCGCCTGCGCCACGCCGAGATCGCGCTGGAGGAGTACGGCGACCTCCTGCTGCGCCCGTCGGCGCCGATCGTGACCCTCAACCCGCCCGACGAGCGCGACCGGCCGGAGCGCGAGGGCACTTCTGTGATACGTTTCCCGCATGGCGAGCACGGGTAGACCTCCTGTCAGCGGCGAGAGCCGCGGCAAGACGGTCGTCGTGCGCTTCTCCACGACCGAGATCAATGCCGTCGACCAGGCTCGGGGCACCCAGACGCGCTCCGACTTCGTCCGACGGGCGGTGAGCGACGCAGTAAGGGCGGGCAGGACGTGACTGACGCGGTCTACATGGACTTCGAGGAGCCCAATCCGCCGAAGAAGGGCACGCACCCCTGGGACGACGCGCCGAAGCGTGGCCGCCGCGAGAAGGATGAGGGCGACGAGCCGAAGTCGGCCGTCATCCCGCAGCTGCCGCCGCGCGAGCCGATGCTCACGGGCGACGAAGTGCGCCGCGGCATCTCCGACCGCAACAAGGCGGCCGCCAAGCTCAAGGTCAAGGGCCACTCGTACCTGGAGATTGCCGAGATCCTCGAGTTCGACGACGCAGCGGCCGCTCGGCGCGCTGTCGAGGCCGCCGTCGCCGCCACGCTGTCGCCGGAGGAACTCGACCTGACGCGCGCGATCGTCGTCGCGCGCGCCGAGGAGCAGTTCAGGCAGTCCGTCGCCATGGGTCACGCCGACTTCCTGGTCGACGACGACGGGAACCGCATCCCGAACGAACGGAAGCTGCAATGGCACCAGCAGGCGTCCAACGACCTGATGATGATCGCTACCCTCACCGGGGCCAAGGCTCCGACCAAGGTGGAGTTCACGCCCAGCGAGGCCGAACTGGAGAAGATCGTCAATACGATCGTGCTCCGCAGCGGACACGAGGACATCGTGGACGCCGAGGTGATTCAGCTGGACGAGATTCCCGCGATTGAGGCCGGCGACGACGACGAAGACGAGGTGTACGGGTGAGCCGACGCGGCGGGCTGTCGCGGGAGGAGCGCGCCGCGTCGCTGATCGCCGACATCGATGCACTCCCGGCGTCGCGCCGCAACGAGCGCGCCGGCGCCGCCCGGGTGGACACCGACTTCATCCTCGCGGCCTACAGCATCGTGCGGCAGGCCGCGCGCGAGCGGCGGATGTCGGTGCAGGCGTACGTGCGCCGCGCCGTCTACGCCATGGCCTGCCACGACCTCGGCGTCCCGGTGACGGTCGCGTTCGAGATCGATCCCCGCGTCACGCGCGACAATGGCTTCGGCGTGAGCGATCCAGACGGCACGAGATACGGGTCGTGGGAGATCGAGCACCTGCGGGGTGAGCCGGATGGCGCTGAGCGCTGAGAAGCGGTGGCTGGAGGACGCCTCCCAGTTCAACCCGGATGCCTCGCCCGACGAGATCGCGAAGTACCTCAAGCGGGTCGCACCGAAGTCCGCCGATGAGATCGTCTCGCGCGTCAACGCGCGACTCTCTGGCGACCGCAAGGTCTGGTTCTGCGGCGACCGCGAGTGCGACGGCAAGCCGCACGGGAAGTTCCCCTACCCGCATGCCCGCGGCGACCAGTACCCGCCGCCCGGCATGGACTGGCTGACATGGCTGTTGCGCGGCGGCCGCGGCTCCGGCAAGACGCGCACGGGCTCGGAGTACACCCGCTACATCTCGAAGAAGATCCCGTACCTGCTGCTGATCGGCCCGACCTTCCAGGCCATTCGTGACGTCATGATCGAGGGCCCATCCGGGCTGATCCACGCCTGCATCGAGGCGGGCGAGGCGTACAAGTACGAGCCCGCCAAGAAGCGCTTCACGTTCGCGTCCGGCGCCGTCGCCACGCTCATGTCGGCCGAGGAGCCGCAGCGCATCCGAGGCGGCAACTTCGGCTTCCTCTGGGGCGACGAGCCTGCGCACTGGGACGACCCCGACGAGGCGTGGCGGCAGGCGCTGCTGACGCTGCGCATCGGCCGGCGGCCGCACGCGCTCGCCACGACGACGCCGCTGCCGAACGACTTCATGCGCACTCTGATCGCGAAGGAGAACACCCGGGCCATCGGCGTGTCGACGTACGCCAACATCCACAACCTGGCACCGAACGTGGCCAAGGAGATCCTGTCGCAGTTCGAGGGCACGTTCTTCGAGAAGCAGGAGATCTACGGCGAGATGATCGACGACCGTGAGGGCGCGCTGTGGTCCTCGCTGCAGTTCGCCGAGGACGGCTTCTACTTCGACTGGGCCGAGGTCGCGGGCTCT
>Ga0164308_10000043_pt1 | contig 57427 bp, 47 predicted proteins | sample Whisoiple_246_MG_FD_109983 | JGI IMG/M metagenome (GOLD analysis project Ga0164308, IMG submission 109983) | Soil microbial communities amended with fresh organic matter from upstate New York, USA - Whitman soil sample_246_MG | ecosystem: Environmental > Terrestrial > Soil > Unclassified >... | reverse complement strand
TCGCCTTTGCAACCTGCAGGACTACCGCACGCACACAGATGCATGCCAGCGCAGATCTGACCTTCAGCGCACTCATCGTCGCGAAAGCAGCCCGGTCCGTGGTCGCGGGATTCACAACGGCCTTGAGTGCAAAATCCGTTCGGGCAATCGCTGTCATTCTTACAGCAGGTGAGGCAACTCAGATCGGCGATGACCCACTCCGTTCCGTTGCAGTCCGCCTCGAGGTTCTGACCACCGCCATCGCGCGTGCACGTGTCGTAGCTACAATTGGCGGCGCACGGGCCGCAGGCAGTACCCGCCTTCGGGAGCTTGGCCGGGCAAGCGGTGGCCCCGCAGCTGCTTGCCTCCTCGGTCCAGCGCCCCGCAAAGCAAATATAGTCGGTGCTGCAGCACTCGCTGGGCGAGGCGCTCACATGGCAGCGCGCGCCTGCAAACGCGCACGCGCCGTCGTGCTCGCACGCTTGACCGGGCGACCCGCTACTGGCGCCTGAGCCTCCTTGACCGGCGGCTGGCGTGTCACGCCCGCCCATTCCTGCAGCCGCCCCCATTCCTGCTCCCAGCGCGGGGGTCGGTGTGCCAGCTGTGCCGCTCTGCCCGACTCCTCTGATCGTGTCGTCCGAGTCGGCCGCTCGCCCCCCGCACGCCACCCCGAGCAAAAGCGCAAAAATCCAGGCGCAAGCCCAGGTGGTCCGGCCGCAGGGCTCGATCATGAGTGGGCCAACTGCAAAAGGCGAGCCCGGCGTGGCGAACGAAGTGGCCTCGAAAGCCTCTCGCTATTTCTTCGTCTCGCCGTTCGCGTTCACTTCATCTTCGGGGCGGAGTGGGATGACGCGCGTGGCGCTCGGGACATCCGGGTTCGACGGATCCTCGCGGATCAGCACGACGTCACTGGGACGGATGCGGTCGACGCGCCAGTTGATTTCGTACACCGTGCCCGTAGCCCCAGCGGCTTGCACGACGTCCGGGCGGCCGACGAATTGGCCGCGTTGAATGACAAAACCCTTGCCCGTTGGATCGACGAGCATGGCTTTGGCGGGCTCCGCGCGGGTGACGATACCGATCAGCTTCAGCTCGTCGAGCGAATACTCGCTGAGGATGACGTGTCGCTGAGAATGCACCCGCGCCTTGGTGTCCTGCGTGAAGCTCCGGGCAAAAGAGCGGAAGGGATCGCGCGAGCGCTCGCTTTCGCTGAACTCGGCTTCCTGGACCTCGATCTTGGGCGGGGGGCTAGCGGCTGAACTGGCTGCACTCGCGCCGGGTGCAGCGGATTCAGCCGGCGTTGCCGGGCTGGTCGAGCGCGTGCTGCTCGCCGTGACCACGGGCGGATCACTGCAGCCGAAGATGACGAGCGCGAGCACGAGCGGGAGACGAACGACGACCCGTGAACGATGGCAGGCGTTCACTGAGGCGCTCCCATGGCGCTACCGCGCTTGTCGGTCGAAGTCGACTTAGCGTCTTCTACACTGCGAAACGCGGTGGCAAGCGCTTCGGTCTTCACGACCACATCGTCACCTTGCACCTTGGGCTCAGTGAGCGAAATGTTTTCCATGTTGATGATGCGGTCGAGCTGACCCACACCGTAAAAGAACTTGGCGACTTGGTGGTAGCGGCCGACGAGCGTCACCTTCATCGGCACGCGAGCATAGAATTGCTCGTTCACTTCGGGCTGCGGGGTCCAAGAGGTGAGCCCGATCCCGGACACGTTGGCGACCGACTGCACCGCGCTCAGGAATGATGGATATTCGGTGTCGACGGGCAAGACCTTGTTCAGCTCGCGCTGACGTTGTTGGCGGTCGGTGAGCTCGGCCAAGTCCTTTTGATAGGCAAATTCGTTTTTGCGAGCGTCTGCCAAATCGGTCCTGAGCTGTTGCTCTTGGGATTTGGCTGCCTTGATCGAACTTTCGATGTCACCGTAGAAGACCACGAAGTACGCGACGCCCACCAGCAGCACCACGCCCGCGCCGACCGCGATGCGAGCCAACAGCGGCAGCTTGTTCAGGACAGAGGTTTGGCGGGCCATCAGTATTTCACCTTCGCTTCGAGCGCGAAGCTCACCACTTCCAGATGCGTCGTGGCGTCGACCTGACGCACGGCAGGCAATAGCCGCACGTCTGCGAAGTAGCTGGAGAGGTTCATGCGCCGCGCCAATTCACTCACGTCCTCGCCATCTTGGGCAAAACCCTCGAGGTGGAGCTTGCGACTTTGCTCCGCGAACTTCGTCAGCCACAAGCGACGGGAGTCCCAAGACGGGTTGAACACCGCGAGCGGGTTGTCGCGACGCAGTTGGCTCAAACGGTCCGGATCGACGCTTGGTCCCCGGCCCGGCGTGAGCAAGCGGGCCAGCTCGAGCAAGATCGCCGTCGGCCCGGTACGGGCCGTCTGCAGCTTGCCGATGGCTTCTTCACGCGCGCGCAGCTGGCTGAGCTTTTTCCGTACGTCTTCGTGGTTGGCGACCGTGCTCTTCGATTGATCGATCTGCGAGCTGAGCGCGGCGTTCTTCTGTCGCTGCTCGCGCAAGTCCTCACTTTTCATGCCGTGGAACAAGAACAGCGCCGCCACCTCCACGAGCATCAACACCATCACCACGGCCAGCCACAGCTGCGAGCCCTCGGCGCGTTCGGCGCGGCGCTTCTGCGCCATCAAGTTGATGCGAATCATGCGCGCGCCTCTTTCTCTTTACGTAGCGAGAGGCCGAGCGCGACCGAGAGCTGCGCCGCGCGCGCTTGCAGCAGCAATGGATCCACTTCCTTGGCCTCGATCGTCAGCTTTTCGACGGGTGACCAGGTCTCGACGGAGACCCGGGCGCGACGCTCGATGGCCCGCGCCAAGGCCGCCAGGTTGGCCGAACCGCCGGTGACGTAGATGCGGGCGATCTCGCCTTCACCACTCGTGGCCATGAAAAAGTCCAAGCTGCGCTGGATTTCAGCGGCGATCGTGTCGCTCACCGCCTCGATCACTTGCACCACCTGCTGCGGAACCATGCCGGCACGGGTGGGATCGTCCGCCGACGCGGAACCGCCGCATTTGTAGGCTTCGGCCTGATCGTGAGGCACGTTGAGCTGCTTTTGAATCTCCTCGGTGATGCCGTTGCCACCATTGGCGATTTCGCGCGTGAACGCGCTCACGCCGTTGGCGATGATGTTGAGCGAAGAAAGGCTGGCCCCGACGTTGATCAACGCGATCGTCTGGCTTTGCGGCAAGGTGCGAGAGTATTCGAACAGATTTTGGACCGTGAAGGCGTCGATGTCGCAAACCATGGGCTTCAGCTTGGCGTTGCGTGCCAGCTGCGCGTATTCCTCGATTTGGTCCCGCTTCGCGGCAACCAGCAGTAAATCCATTTGGCTGGCTTCGGCGCGACGGCGGAGCACCTGGTAGTCGACATGCACGTCCTTGATGTCGAACGGGATGTGCTGCTCGGCTTCCCACTGGATCTGCTCCTCCAGCTCTGCCTCGGTCATCATCGGCACGGTGATTTTGCGAATGATCACGCTTTGCCCAGAGACGCTGAGCGCGCACTCCTTTTGACGGATTTTGGCGTCGTGGAAGACCTTTTGCAGCGTCTCGACCACTGCCCCCGAGTCCATCACCTGCCCGTCCACGATTACCTGCGGCCCCAGCGGGGCGTAACCCAGGCGTACGAGCCCCAGTCCTTTGCGGGTCTCTTTTACCTGGCAGACCTTGATCGACGCGGTGCCGATGTCGACGCCGACCAAGTTTCGTCCTTCGCCCATGATGCCTCTCGGAAATCCGACTCACACAAATGCGTGCAGTAAAACTTTGGCATCCGCAGACTCGGATAGCCAAAAAACCGGGGACTGTCGGAGTTCGCGCGATCACTCAGTGCAACAAAAAGCGAGACGCCGGAGACACTCGACCTACCCCGGCGCTAACCGACCAAGACACCCCGGGAAGCGACCTAACCCATTGATACTCCCAGTGAATTCAGAAATGACCCGGCATGGGTCAAGCGCGACCCGGTGAGCCAGTCGTCTCAAATGGGAGCGAATTCAGCGTCAAAAGCTTGGCCAGAACGATGGCAAGCGCGAGCGGGAGGCGAAGCCCGGGTCAGCCGTGACCCCCCGGTATTTCGCCCACATTGGCGTTTTGGCCGAAATGTCACTTAAGTTCGGACTGGCACGAGCACTGCAAAGAGGCCTCACACACCTCACGGAGAGCCAGCAATGCCCGTAGCTATCGAGAACCGAGCCCAGACGTCGAAACCGAAGAGCGCCCGCGTCGCAAAGGCGAAGCCCGAGCTTCCGGCCCGCGCCTCGGTGGCGCCGGCGCCCCGCCGAGCCTCGCTCCCGCCCCGCGCGTCCGTCGTGCCGCCGGCCTTAGTCAACGCTTTGATTCGGCCTTCCCTGGCCCCCCGCCCCGCGCGCCGTCACGCGCCTTCGACGGCTCGCGCTGCACACCGTCCGGCGGCTACCTCGCCTGCGACCCTCGTCACCGCGCGCGGCCCGCGCGTCAAGAAGGCGCGCGGCCTCGATCCGCACCTGAGCGCTCAGCTGCTCCTCCAATACGAACCGCTCGTGCGCAAGATCGCCGGTGGCTTCCAGCGCAAGCTGCCGCGCAACGTGTTGCGCGAAGACCTGATCGCCGCTGGCATGAGCGGGCTGTGGGACGCGATTCGTCGTCACCCAGACGGTCCGACCGAGAGCTTCGAATGGTACGTTCGCGTGCGCATTCGCGGCGCCATCCTCGACGAGTTGCGTGCACAAGATTGGCTGCCGCGCCGTGCTCGCGCCGCCGCCGAAGCCGCCAGCGGTACCGACGCTTACGTGCCTCCGCCGGCGGTGGTCCGTTTCGACGACGTGAGTGAGTGGGAGCAGAACCGTTGCCTCGCCGACGCTTCCAGCTCGGAAGCCGCGGTTGCTGCCAAATTCGCGCAAGAGACCTTGGCCAAGGCGGTCGAGCAATTGCCCGAGCGCGAGCGTCACATCGTTTCTCAGCACTACTTCCGCGGCGTCAAGTTCAAAGACCTCGGCGCCGAACTCGGTGTCAGTGAACCCCGCATCTCGCAACTTCACTCGCGCGCCATCCAACGTCTGAAGGCGATCATCAAGTCGGCCGCTTGATTCGAGGCCCGGCCTCATTTTCCGAGACATTTGCAGCGAGGGCTTGAATCTAGCCCTCACCTGGGCCGGGGGTCGGGGGAGCGAGGTCGGGGCAGCGAGCAATGGGAGCACGCTCGCTAGCGGGCACGGGATGAGGCGGGTAGAGTCGCACTCATGCAACGCGGGTGGTCAATCGCAGTCGTCACCTGGTTCGTTGGTCTAATACCGAGTGTGTGCGTAGCGGCGCCGCCTGCCGAAAGCATGGCGGCTGAGCCGGATGTACGCGGAGCGAACGAGGCTCGGCGTTGGTACGGTTGGCAGATATTCACTGCCGACCTGACGGCTGGCGCACTGTTTTTGGGCGCAGTCGCCGATGATCACAACAGCGCACTGTTCGGTCTGAGCGGGTTTTCGTTCGGTTTGGGCGGTCCCACGATCCATGCGGCGCACGGACGCTGGGACGTTGCTCTCGGCAGCCTCGGCCTGCGCGTGCTCGGCCCAGTCGTCGGCGCCGTAATTGGCGTCCAAGCAGATACTCCGCGCGCCGTCTCCGACAGCGGCGGTGAGAATACTGCCGGCCGGTGGGCGCTCACTGGCGTCGCCATCGGCGGACTCGTCGCGTCCGCGCTCGACGGCCTACTGCTCAGCTACGACACCCCGCCTTCGAGTCCGAACGCGGGGCGGGCACGCAATCAGCTGCTCCGAATGGAGTCGCTGCCGCAGCTGCTGGTGCTCCAGCAAGGCCTTGGGCTCGGATACTCAGGCCAATTTTGAGCTCGACGACGAAGCGGACCAAGCCGCGCCTAAGTCCAGCTACAGCGCAGGGCGCCGCCTTGCGGCTGACGCCCAAGGCCCGTGAGGCTCAGGGGAAGATCTCGCGCTCGGTGTAGACCTGAGTGATGCGCTGCAGCGCGACTGCGTAGCAGGCGCGGCGGTAGTCGCAGTTGTGCAGCTTGGCGAAGCGCGCCATCCGGTCGTACGCATCGTGCATCGCGATTTCCAAGCGCTGATCGACCTCTTGCACGGTCCATTGTTCGCTGCGCCGGTTTTGGACCCACTCGTAGTAACTGACGGTCACGCCGCCAGCGTTGCACAGGACGTCGGGCAAGATCTCGATGCCTCGGCGCTTCAAAACCTCTTCGCCTTCGGGCGAACAAGGGCCGTTTGCCCCTTCGGCGACCAGGACCACTTGCAGAGCCTCGGCTTCCGCAACCCCCACCTGATTCTCGAGCGCGGCAGGGACGAAGATGTCGGCCTGAGTGCTGAAGAACTGCTCGCGTTCGATCTTGGTGCCATTGGCGTAGCCAGCGATCGAACCGTTCTGCTCCACGTATTGCTTCAAGCGGTAAGCATTGAAACCCTCCGGGTTGTACAGATAGCCCGTGTGATCGCCGACTGCGACCAGGGACACGCCGAGCTGACTGAGCAGCACGGCTGCGTTCGAACCGACGTTGCCGAAGCCCTGCACGATCAGCTTGCGGCCTTTGATGTCGAAGCGCGCGCGATCGGCCCAATCCAAGATGCAATGCACCAGACCTTGACCAGTCGCCTTTTCGCGGCCGTAGGTGCCACCACTGGCCACCGGCTTGCCGGTGACTACACCCATCACGCTTTGCTTGGAGACCATCCCGACCGAGTTCATGTACGTGTCGAGCGCCCAGGCCATGGTCTGTGCGTTCGTACCCACGTCCGGCGCGGGGATGTCGTAGTCAGGACCGATGTTCGAGCCGAGCGCGTGAAAGAAGCGCCGAGTGATCCGTCCCAACTCGGTACGGGAGACCCCGTGTGGATTGAACTTGATGCCACCCTTGCCGCCGCCGAAGGGTAAATTCATCAGTGAGCACTTCCAAGTCATCATCGCGCCGAGCGCCTTGAAGTCATCTAGCGATGCGCTCTCGTGGTAGCGCATGCCGCCCTTGTACGGGCCGAGGATGTTCGAGTGCTGGATGCGGTAGCCCTTGAATACGCGGTACTCACCGCTATCCATGCGCACCGGGAAGTGAACGATGATCTCGTTTTTGGGCTGGCTGAGGATGCTGCGGATGTACTCCGGCATCTGAATCAGCTTGGCGGCGTCATCCAGGTAGTTCTGAATGACTTTGAAGAACTCGTATTTGGGGTGCTGCGGGGTGGACGTGGAATTGGGGGGAGCCGACTGCATGTGCGTTATTGTTCCAGTAACGGTGCCGGTCCGCAAAAAGGTAAGGTTTGTTTCGAATTTGTGCCCAATGATCGCCTACGCGGCGGCGCTCAAGGGCCCACCCCGACCCACAGGGTGTAAAGGTAGACGATCGGCGCAACGATGATCAGCGCGTCGATGCGGTCCAGCATGCCGCCATGGCCGGGCACGATCGAACCGGAATCTTTGATGCCCGTCGAACGCTTCAGCAGTGATTCGACGAGATCCCCGCATTGTCCGAACGCGCCAGCAATTAAAGCGAGCGGCACCACGTGCTCGAGCGGAATGCTGCGCAGGTAGAAGAAATGCCCGAGCAAGCCGCCGAGCAACGCACCGAGCAACGCACCCACGAAGCCCGCGCGAGTCTTTTTGGGACTGACCGCCTCGTACAGCTTTCGCTTGCCCAAGAAGCGGCCGAAAAAATAGCCCCCGGTATCCGCCAGCCAGGCGAAAGTGAGGCACATGAAGACGTAATGGGGACCGACCGTGCCCGCGTCGCGGCGCAGCAGCGCGAGCGCTGTGAGCAAGCCACCGATGTACAATGGCCCGGCCACGCCCGCGAACGTGCGCAACGCCGCCGTCGGGATCTCACCGAGCCGCCAGAGCGGCACCATCAAGCCGACCAACGGCGCTCCGAACAGCAGCGTGATGAGCAGCCGCGGATCGTTGCTCCACCGATACAGGCTGACGGCCACTGCCAGCGTACTCAGGATGCCGATCGCACGCGCGACGCCATCACCCGGGTGCGTCATGCGAAACAGCTCGTCCGCGGAAATTGCCGCCGCCACCAGCACCAGGACGAAGAAGCCCCAGGGTGGCCCGAGGAACAACAGCCACATCAGCGGGGGCACCACGACGGCGGCGGTGAGGAGACGAACTTTCAGATTGCTCGCGGCCAAGACGCCCTTGCCGTAACAGCCACTTGCACGCTTCACAAGGGGTGAGGAGGGCCCGGCGGGTTCGGGGGAATATTCCGGGGTGACTTGCGCCGACGGCGCGCCGAAAGTAGACCCCGGGCTCCCTTCGCCATGAAGTTTCCTTGGGCCTTTTTTCGGCGGCGCGGGCTGCTGGTCGGATTCGTGGCGCTGCTCGCAACGGTGTCGCACTGTTCCGCGCCGACCCCTCCGGAGCGCTCCGTGACCGGGGTAGCGCGCTTGCTGGGTGCTGCGATCGGCGGCGTGGTCAAGCCGGAAGAGCTGATCTGGGAGCCGGGGCACGGCGTGATCGAGGAGCTGTTGCTCGGGCGGCGCGTGCTGTTCTTGGGGAAGCCGCGGGATGGCAGCGCGCGGGATCTCTATCGAGCGAGAATCCGCGTGACCTTCGATGGTCAGCCGTTGTCGGTCGGCGCGCTGCACAACGTGACCGACACGCCGGTGGGCGACGACGCAGCGCTGGAAGCGCGAGGTAATCGCGCCACCTTCGCGACGCTGGCGTTCGGGCGCATCCAAGGCTTGAGCGTGCTCGACCTGACCGGCATTCCGCGCTCGGACCGCCCGGAGAAATTCATCGATCGCGCGCTCTTGGCGATCAACTCCTACCAAGAGACGGGCAGCTTCGCCGGCCTCGGCCGCACCAACATCGTCCTCGACCAACCCGCAGAGAGCGCAAAGCTCACGCTCGCGCCGCCCAACCTAGAGATCGATTTCGGCGGCGCTGGGCGAGTTCTACATTATCACACCGAGCAGCGTTCGCTGAGCGGGTCTGACGGTAATCAGGCGATCGCCGCGCGAGCGGTGCCTGAAGTCCACGTGCCGAAACCATTGATCTTGTGGCTGGTGGACACGGTTCGTGCAGAAGTGGGGCCGGAGCCGATCGCGTGGCTCGAAAATAAGGTCTTCGGCGCCAAGGATAGCTTCAAGCGCGCAAGCTTCGCGTTGTTCACGCCGAAAGCGGCCAGCGCGCTCAAAGCCACCTCGCCCGAGCAAGCAGTCGCCAAGGTGCTGGATGGCAATGACTTCGAGCATGCCGCAGATTCGTGGCCCCCGCCCAGCGTGCCTTCGATCTGGAAAGATCCGAAGCCCGGAGAAGGACGATGGACTCCGGTGAGCTACGGCTTCCTGAAGCCCATGCGAGGTTTGCCGGCGGACGCGAAGCCGCCGGCTTACTTCTATCGCACCGTGATCAGGCCGGATCCGGAGCGGCCCTATTCGGAGCTCGTGCTGGTGGCCATGGACATGCGTCAGCTCGAACTCGGCATGCAAGCCGGTTACGAAGATCCCAAACCGACCACCGGCTCTCCAGGCGAGGGGCACATTCCCCAAGACCCGGCGGTGTATAGTCGGGTGGTCGGTACGTTCAATGGCGCGTTCAAGACCCAGCACGGCGCCTATGGGATGATGGTCAACAAACGCGTCCTTTTGCCGCCGGTGAAAGGCGGAGCCACCGTCGTCGTCACCAACTCGTCGGCAGTGGGCTTGGGCAGCTGGCCGCCGAGCGACGAAATCCCGGCCAATCTGGCCTCTTTCCGCCAGAACCTCGATCCGTTGGTGGAAGACGGCGTGGCTAACCCAACGGGCCGGCGTCTTTGGGGTTGGCAACTCGAAGGGACGAGCGTGATGACTCAGCGCACCGCGCTGTGCGTCACCGCTGCCGGACATCTTTACTACGCCTGGGGCGAGGAGATCGATGGTCCGACCTTGGGCAAGGCGTTGCGCCAGGCGGGCTGCTCGTACGCCATGCACTTGGACATGAACCCAGCTCACGCCGGCTTCGTGTACACGGACGTCGTGAACCCCAAGAAAGCGGAGTATCACCTGAAGCTCGCTGACGAGCGCATGACGATTCCGCCCGAAAAATTCGTGCGCTGGTCGGCTAAAGACTTCTTTTACGTCACCGTCCGCGACGCGACCCCCCACGATGCATCCGAGCTATCCTGGGTAGTCGACGCCGGCGCGCAGCCCCCGCCGGCCTGGTTGCCAGGCGTGTACTCGAGCCAGCTCACGCTGGGCAGCGTGCAGGTCGATCTGCTGAGCTTCGAGCCGGGGCACGTCGAATTTGCGTTTCGGGCGGGCACGCGCGAGCCCGTTTCTTCGAGCGCGCCGGGCCTGAAGACCGCTCTCGATGACGCCACCGGGCACCGTGTGCTTTCCGCGATCGGCCTGGGTCACACCACCGAATCGACACGCTACGGCTTTGCCTTCGGCTCTGATGCGACCATGCCCTTGCGCACGGGCTACGCGACGCTCGTACTGTCGCCAGCAGCGACCGCGCGCATCGAGGCCCCGGGCGTCACGCCCACGCTGAGCGCGGACGAGGAGGCCGTGCAGCTGCCGTTGTTGGTCGAAAATGGCAAGCTCGAACCACGAGCGCGTGAACGCGGCGACATGCGACGCCGAGCAGCACTCTGCATCACGCCCAGCGAGCGGCTGATCATCGCCTCCGCCGTGCACGACGCCAGCGACACGGTCGCCGCCGCGCTGCTGCGCGTGGGTTGCATGCGCGTGGTGGAGCTCGATCGCGGTTCGCATCATCCGGCATTCGTGCAACGCGCTGGCACGCCCACCCCGCCCTTGGCGAGCTACGAGACCAGCGTGCTCTACGCGCTCGGTCGACCGATGCAGGCCCTAGCATTCCGTTGGAAGCCGGCAAATGCGGCGCCTTCTACGAAGGTCACCAGTTATGACTATCCGGCTCCCGACGTGAGCCCGAAGAAAAAGAAGCGCCGCCGCGAAGCTGCTCCGTCCGAAACTCCGCCCGAGCATTGACCGTGAGATCGGCGTTGCTTTTGGCTGGAATGCTGGCCGTGTCGAGTTGTCGCGGTTCAACGAGCTCGGGCTCCGCTCCCCACAGCAACCGGCCACCGCCCGCCCCGCCTTCAGCGTCTGCTGCGTTTGCGCCGTCCTCATCCTCTTCCGCTCTCGCTCCTGCGCTTCCGCCTTTGGTGGGGGTCGCGTGGATCGAACACCTCGAGCTGGAAGGTGGACACGAAGCATACGTGTGCCCGCCGCTTGGTGCGCGCGAGCCGCGCCCATTGATCGTGGCGGTGCACGGCGCAGGGGATCGCGCCGAGTGGTCGTGCGGTGGTTGGCGCATGGTAGCCGGCGAATACGCGTTCGTCGTTTGCCCGCAAGGCATGAAGATGGATGCCATGCGCTTCGGCTGGGACAGCGCAGAGACGATCCGTCGTCGCGTCGCCAGCGCGGTTGCTGCCGTCCGCGCGCGTTTCGGCGAGTACATCGCCATCGGCCCCACGCTCTACGTGGGCTTCAGCCAGGGAGCGACCTTGGCTGGTCCCACACTGCTCGATCCCGCGCAGGACTTCCCATTCATCGCGCTGGCGGAGGGCGGCTATGGGCTGGTTCGAGACCGCAACTTCCTCGGCAAGCTCAAGGCCCGCGGAGTCGAGAGCGTGCTCTTGGCCTGTGGCACGAAAGCGTGCTTCACGAGCATGCACGCCGCTGAGCCCAATCTCGCAGCGGTCGGGATCCAGGCATTGATCGGCGGCGACCCCACGTCCGGCCACAATTTGAACCGTGAAATGCAGGCCGGGCTACAAAAGGTGTGGCCCGAATTCGTCGCCGGCCTGCCGAACTGGCGCGGCTTCAAGAGACGCTGAGTCGCCTCAGAAGCCGCGCGCTCGTGCCTCAATCACCGACCACGAACGTCGCGCGCAACGCACCATAGGCAAACTGTGCGTTGCCGCCCGCGTCCACGCTCGCCGAGTTGCCTGCCGAGCTGGTGCTCGCACTGGCGAGGAACAACGCCTGCAGTCCGAATTCGGCGCCCAACGCGAAGTTGCGACTCAAAAAGTAATCTCCACCGAAGCCGAGCGACACCGGAATCAGGATCGCACTTGCACTGCCGTCCTTGGTTGAATTCCTGCACGCACCGCTCTCGTCGCACTCGCTAGAGGTCACCGTCGCGTCGAGCGACGCACGCGCAATGCCCGCGGAGGCGACCACGTTCGCGCGAGCGCGACCATCTTTGGAACGCCAAACGTCGATGATCGCGGCGGGCGCGACCTGAAACAGCGTCAGTGCCGCCGACTCGCCCCCCGAGTTCACACCAATGCGAGAAAGACCGAGCCCCAAACCCAGCGAAAAAGCAGAGCCTTGATACCCCACTAGAAATCCCGTGCCTCCGCCAGCGAGCGACAACAAGCCGCTCTGGCTTTGCACCCGCGCCTGCACCATGAGGCCCGTTGCATGGCCGTCATTGGCGCGGGCCTCGAGCGGGGGAGCGAAGCCGGGACTCTCCGGCGCTTTCACCCCAAATCCCGCTTCTTGCGCCTGCGAAACGCGCGCGATCGACACGCCACTCAACAGAACGATAGCCCCCAAACTCAAGCGAATCGTCATAAATAAGACTCCTCCACCCTTTGCGAAAAGAACGCCACGTTGCGCCCATTCGTCGTACAGCAAACGACGCGCCAACCTGGTCCAGGAACTTTCCTGCGGAAATCGCCTGGGCCGCCGTACGGCGCCGTGGTGCGAAATTCACACCGTGTCGCGCGAGCGTCACTGCGTGAGCAAGATTCGACCTTCTTTGACGGGCCTTGGCCTTTCGCGCTAGAGGATTGAAGCAGCGCCAATGAATCGAGCATCGCGGGTTTCGGGGTTAGTCATCATTTCGGGTGGGCTGCTCGTGTCCTGTTCCGGGGACAACGTATCGGGCCGTGGTGCAGCCGATGGCGGCGCCAGTGGCGCGAGCGCGACGGGCGGCACGGCCGAACACGGGGGCGGCGCGGGTGGCGCTCGAGGATCGCGAGCTGCACAGGGCAACGCGAGCTTGAGCATTCAACCTTCCAGTCTGGGCCAAGCGCAGTGCCCGGTCTCCGGCCGGACGTACGTCATCGGCAATCCCCAGGGTCCGAACAGCACACAGCCTGGAGATCGCTTGATCGACGGGGAAAACGGCGCGGCGATCCAGTGCTCCGTGCGCGGTCGTGGCCCGTTCACGTTCTCCGGATCGATTCAGGCGACGGACAGAGGCGGCGACACGGTGACCATAGCCATCAGCAACGGCGTGATTGACCAGGACAAACAGACGGGCACGGCCACGGTGAGCGTGCTCACGCCCCAACTCGGTAGCGCATTCAGCAGCGCAGAAGCGGCCTGCACGGTCCTGGTCGTTGCTGACAACGTCAAAGCCGGCAGTCTATGGGCGACATTCTCTTGTCCAAGCGTCGCCGCTGCCTCGACGGCCCAGGTCTGCGCCATCGGCGCGACGAGTACCGTGGTGTTAGAGAACTGCGACGGCGCCTGACGCTCGTGCCGCCGTTCAAGCGAGCGGCACGTCCAGGCCAATGCGCCGCATCAGGCGCAGGGCATTGCCGGCTTGTACCGGCCCGGGATGCGCTTTGTAGTCGAAGCTCATCTCGTTGTCCTTCACGCTTTCGCGGAAGTGAATCAAGGTCACGCGCTGCATGAGCTCGGGTTCGAGCTCCGCCAAGCCCATGTCGTGCGTCGAGACCGCGCCCAGAGCGCCGCGCTTCAGCAATTCGCCGATCACCCAGCGCGCGCCGATCTGGCGTTCGAGTGAGTTGGTACCGTGAAGGATTTCGTCGAGCAAAAAGAACACTGGTTTGCCACCAGTGGTGCCGTCGACGACGGCTTTGAGCTTGTTGATCTCGGCGTAGAAGTGGCTGACACCGCTGGCCAGCGAATCGCTCATGCGGATGCTGGTGATCAACGAGAACTCGGAGAGGACGAGTTTTTTGGCGCAGACTGGGCCGCCCGCGAAGGCCAGCACGTTCGCCAAGCCCATGGACCGGAGCAGCGTGCTCTTGCCCGACATGTTGGAGCCGGTGACGAGCAGCGCGGTGCCTGCGTCCGGCAGGGAGACGTCGTTGGTGACGCGCAGCTTGCCGTCGATCAGCAGGTGACCGAGCTCTTCGGCCGAGAAGCACGGGCGCTGGCTGAACTCGGGAAAGCAAAAGCTGGGTTCGTCATGGGCGAGACCTGCGAGGGACGACAAGGCCTCGGCTTCGCCAACCACGTCGAGCCATTCACGCACGAAGCGACCTGCGCGTTCTTGCCAAGCCTCGAGCGCGAGCACGCAGTGCACGTCCCAGAGCAGGAATAGATTCACCACCGGGTAAATCATGCCGTTGTGTTTGAGCTCGAAGAAGCCGACCACGCGCTCGAAGCGGCGCATTTCCTCGGATGGTTTCTTGCCACTTTGAGTGAGACGAGCCTGGGCGGCGCGGAGCAGCGGCGCGTCGACTTCGAGCGCTTCGAGTTCACCGAGCAACGTGCCGTAGCGGAGGAACGCGCCTTGGGTTTCGGAGACGGCGTGGAAGACACGCGAGGTGACCGCGTTGGCCAACGACAGGGTAAACAGCGACAGTACTGCGGGGATCGTGAAAAAGAGCCACGAACGACCGAAGCTCGACCACAGCACCATGCCGGCAATGGTGAAGAACGGCAGAATGCGGGCGGCCCATACCACGTGCAGCCAGTGCTTGAGCTGCGGCTTCTCCTCGGCCCACTGCAAAAGCGGTTCTGGGTTCGGCGGCTCTTTGCGTTTGCTGCCCGCCGGATCGACGATGCCGAGCGCAAGAGCTTCGATGCGCTGGCGGAGTTCGAGCATGGGCGAAAGCGCCCGCACCGCCACTTGGCGCTCGCGCACGGCGCTGGGTGGACTGGTGTGGCTGAAGAAGCCGGCCAGCTTCTCTTGCCCGACGCGGGTGTGTGCCACCGAGATACGCTGAAACAGCGAGTTTGGACCGAACACGTCCAGGTCGCTGGTGTACGGATGTGCCGAATCGACGAAGCGTGCGCCGTTTTCTGCGAGTTCGCTGAAGCGACCGGTCGTGCGCGAGAGCGCGTCTTTGTTCACCCGCGCGAAGCGGCGCGCCAAATCTTCTTCTGCGAGCACGCGGCTGTGCCACACCACGAGCCCCAGAAATGCCAAAAGCCCGAGCAAACTGAGGGGGCCCGCGAGCACGCTGGTCTTACCGAAGACCGACAGCAGCAGGCTGACGATGAACACGGCGAACGACAGACCACGCAGGTTGGATACGCTGCGCGAGCGCGCGGCGTATCGCTCCGCGTCGGCGGTAAAGCGCTGCTCGCGCGCGCGGTACTCGGCTTCGTGACTCACTTCACTGCCTTGACGAACTTGATCACGACCGTAGCGCCGACCATCGGCTCGGCGGGCACGCCGACGTAGCGACGGTCCACGACGTCCGACACGCAGCGGGCAGCCTCGACGCTCACTCCAGTGCGCTTGGCCACCGAGACGCCCTCAGCGCGACCGCGCTGCCGCAGCATGAAGCGCACGTGAACCTCACCGCTTTCGTCCTTGAGCCCGCCATTGTCGGTGACGCACTTCAGGTACTTGTCGCGTGCGGCGCCCAGCTTGCCGATGCCGAGGGTCCCTGAATCCGCGGTGACCGGACCGACCGTGATATCGAGCTTCTCGTTGCTCGGCACGGGGACCGGCGCCGGTCCGCCGGCGTCGCTGAGCGCGGCTTCATCGGCGGGGCTCGGCGGCACCGGAGCAGAGTTGACAGGCGCGACTGCGATTGGCCCGCTGCTGGCGGGTGCACTGGCTACGGGCAACGGGCTGTTGGTCGCGGGCAGTGCTCCGGAGCGCAGCCCTTGTGCTTCGGCCTCGGTGAGGCAGCGCACGATCAGGCCCTTGCCGTTGCCGATGCGCCCCCACGGGCACGCCGGATCGTACGGGTACCGGCGGAGAAGCGCGTCGGCCGTTTCACCACTCGCCAAGGCGCCGAACGCGAGCAAGACACTCGCACAGGACAGCATGATCAGGGCGCGTTTGAGGCGGGGGGTCGGCTTCATGGCGTGGGCCGCGGTTTACCACGTCTGTCGCACGGGGTGGCTCACGCCGTGCGCATTGCGACGCTGGAATGCGAATGGTACGAAGCAGGAAATGAGCGTCCTAATTCCCACCGCAAGTCGGCCTTCGCGCGCCAGTCGCCGCGCCCGAGCGGCCGCGATCTCGGGCGCAGTTCTGCTCTTCGCTGTCCTGGGCGTCGGCTGCGCCTCCGACGGCCCCGACGACTCGCTGCGCGACCGCGGCGGTTTCGCCGCAGGCGGCGATTCTGCTGGCGGCGGGCTGCCCGCGGGCGGTAATGCAAGCGCCGGAGGCTCGATTAACGCGATGTGGACGACGAACGCTGGCAAGTACGTACTCAGCTTGGGCAGCACCTATTTGGAGCTCGATCCGGCCAATGGTGCGCGCATGGTCGCGTTGCGCGTCGGTGGCGCTGCAGGTCCCAATTTGCTCGCCGACTCGGCGGTAACGGGTCAAGACGACAACTGGGGCTCGACCTTCTGGCCGAGTCCTCAAAACTGGGCCTGGCCTCCAACCGAAGACGGCAGCATCAACGCCGTGAATAGCCTGCCCTATGTCGCAGTCCTGGAAGGAGACACGCTCACCCTGACCAGCAAGGTGAACTCCACACCGCCCACCGTGTCCGTGATCAAGAAATTTTCGGCGGACCTGGCCAAGCAGGCCATCATCGTCGAATACACGATGACCAACGGCGGAGCCGTTCCCGTCGTGGTGGCGCCTTGGGAAATCACACGCGTGGCCGCTGGTGGCATCACCTTCTATGCGGACGCGGGCGACTCCAGCGTCCAAATTGCTCCCACCACTTTGGTGGATGGTGTGCGCTGGTACCAGCACGAGCCCAGCACGGACCAACCGCCCAAGTTCTTCTCCGATGGCCGTGGCTGGATCGCCCACGCGGCAGGTGAGCTGTTACTGATCAAGAGCTTCCCGGACATCACCCCCGCCGAGAGCCCTACAGGCGAAGCGGAAATCGAAGTCTATGCGGATCCAAAGTACGTGGAGGTCGAAAATCAAGGGGCGATGCAGACGCTCGAGCCCGGGGCCTCACTGCATTGGACCGTCCGCTGGTATGCGCGTAAACTAGCGGTGCCCGCTGTCGTCGGCAGCGCGGATCTCGTCGCTTACGTTCAGAACCAGATTAAGTAGAGAGTGTCAGCGCCTGCTCCCGCCTCGGCCGCCGCCGAAGCCGTGCTCACGTTTTTGGAAAGCGTGGGGCGTCGTTCGGAGGCGGAATTCTACCTGCGCCTGTTCTTGAAGTTGCCGCCCGAAAGCTTCGGCATCATCGCTCCCGGCGCGACGGTGATTCGCTACGCGCTCGGCTCCTTGGTCGAGCAGCTCAAGTTTCTGGCGGATCTCGGCTTGCACGCGCCGGTCGTGCTCGGTTTGTACGATCCCGAGCAGGGAGCAAACAGCTCCGAGCGGTTGATCAAGCGTTTGCAGCTGCAAGGCATGGACGCCTTCCCGCACGAGATGGGTGAGAGCGGGCTCGCCGAGCAGTTGCGCGGCGAGCTGCGCGCCGATCGCCTGCCCGTGGTGCACTTTCGAGCCATCGAGGGGCAGACCATCGAAGATCGTCTGAACCAGCTGGGACAGCTAGCGAAGGTGCTGGATACGCGGAAATTCGTGTTGCTGCGGCGGCGCGGTGGACTCAAGCCGCTCACGCCGAGTCGGCTGCAGCTCGCCCCGGGCTATTTCTTGCCCACGGACGGAGGGCGGATCTCGATCATCAACCTGCGCACCGACCGCGCCGGCATCGTGGCCAGCAAGACGTTGCCCAAACGCGACTCCGAGCTGCTCGCTGCCGCCGAACGCCTGATCGACCTCTCGCAGCCGACCCCCATCCTCGCCAGCATTACTTCGCCGCTGAATTTGCTGAAGGAGCTGTTCACGGTCAAAGGGGCAGGCACGCTGATCAAGCTCGGCAGCGCCGTCTCTCGACACCGCTCGTACGTGAACCTGGACACGGTGCGGCTGAGGCGCTTGCTGGAAGCGAGCTTTGGCCGCGCGCTCGACGATAGATTCTTCGATCGCACGCCGCTGGCGGTGTACGTCGAGGCCGAGTACCGGGGGGCCGCGGTAGTCGCGCACGGCAGCCCGGTTCCCTACCTGAGCAAATTCGCCGTCGAGCCCGAAGCGCAAGGCGAAGGCATGGGACGCGATCTGTGGCAGGCGATCTCCCGCGATTACCCCGCGCTCTACTGGCGCGGCCGCGCCGACAATCCAATCGCGTCATGGTACGCCTCGGTGTGCGACGGCATGATGCGGCTGCCCGAATGGAACGTGTATTGGCGCGGCATCGAAGCTCAGAGGATTCCGGACGTCATCGAGGCCGCACGTTCGCACCCTGCGGATTTCATTGCGCCCATGCTAGAAGCCCCGCGCTGAAGCGCTCATCCGGAGGTGATCGGTGTTCTTCCTATTCCTGTTGATCGTCGCTGCGCTGGGGATTGGGGTGTACTTGGTGTTCATCTTCAAGCTGGTGCCGGGCGCCGCCGAAGAACGCTTGGGTGTGCTCGAGCCACTACCGGACGACGTCGGACAATGGCACGTGGATGAAGCGTCCGAGCTCGGTAAAGCGGCCATGCAACGCAATCGCAGGCGCGAAGAACGGTTGTTCTTCGAAGAAGGCAAGGGGCTTTTGGCTCAAGGCCGTCTCGTGCGACAGGTCCGCTACCGCAACCTCGGCAACAACGCGATCGAAGAAGTGGAGCCGGACCAGCCCGTCAAGCGCAAGCGTATCCGCGTGTGAGACCGGTTAAGCCGCGCCCGCACGCGACGGCAACAGCTCACGCATTGCGCGCGCAACCCGGGTGACGTCGCGCCGCGGGATGGACAGGCAGCGCAGCGCATCGCCCTCCGACGCTCCGTTCGAGAGCGCTTGAGCCGCGCGTTCCGCGAGGTCGACGCGACAAGCACGCGGTCCGAGATCCACATAGCCCAGGCGCCGCCAGGCGACCGACGAAAGTGTGCGCGTCTCGTAGTTGGTCTTGCCCAGTGGCGGCAGTAGCAAGCTCGGCTCGAAGACCACGCTGAACATGGCGCGTTGCTCGAGCGCAGCGCGACGCAATGCCGTGGTTAGGTACACCGATAGCTGCCCCACGAAGACGTCGCACGATCGCAGGCGTTCGAAGTCTCGGGGCGTCAGCAACGAGAGCGAAGCTTGCAGATCGTGGGCGCTGGCGGTGCCCAGGCCGCCTTCGAGCTGATAGGCGATCGCTCGCAGTGCAGGCTGCTCCGAGCTTCGCAGCTCGGACAGTGCGCTCAGGGGGCGAGCCACAGCGTCGCGTGCAAAGGCCAGCAAGCGCCGCTGCAAGCGAATGCGCACGCCCGCTGCGATTTCCGGGAGCGACGCCAGCTCCACGTTCGGTGCGGTGACGCTGGCCCCGCGCACCAGCCGACCCAACGCGACGCCGTTCGCGCTCACTTGGCCGCGCGCATCGAGTTCGAATGCTTCGTGCGGTGCGTCGATCAATTCCTCGAGCGAGCTCGGCGGCTGCGCGCCGGGTCCCGCCTCGCTCAGGTGCAGCCGGAGCTTGCCCAGAGCAGCAAACGGATGATGGCGGTCGACTTCGCGTTCCTCGGTCAGTGGTCGCTGCCGACGTTCGGCGGGCCGAGCGGAGCGAGTCTTGCTCCGCTTCTCGACGAAGGTCGAGACCAAGCTGCTATGCAAGGCGTCACTCAACCGATCCTCCAGGGCGCTCAAGTGCGCGGACCAGAACGCCGAGTGAGCGCAGAAACCGGAGCGGTTGACCACGAATGACCATGTGCGCAAGCGCGCGATGCGTGCGACGATCGCGTCGACATCGCCGCTCACCTGTGCGAGCTCCTGAGTTCGAGCGGCCAGAAAATCATCCGACAACGGCCCAGTCGTGAGTGCGAAGAAGATATCGCGCAAGAGTTCGAGGTGCACTTCGAACAAGATGTGTCTAAAATCGGGGATTTGACAGACCGCCCACAGGCGCTCCAGCGCTTCCGGATTGCGAGCGTGAGCACGGATCGAAGGATGGTCCAGGAGCGCGCGCAGCGAGTGCAAGTCGAGCGCATCGGGCACCGCTGCCAGGTAAGCAGCTGGTGGCGGGGCCTCGAGCGACGCCAGCAGCGCGGCTGCGGACGAGAAGTCGAGCTCGGCGTTGCGATAGCGCACGCGCCGCACGGGTTCGAAGCGATGCTGTTCGATTCGTTGCGCAGTGGGCAAGGGCAACTCCAGCGGACTGAGCGTGCCGAAGCTCCCGTCTCGCAGGTAGCGGCCCGCGCGTCCGGCAATTTGAGCCAGCTCCGCGTCTTCCAACCCGCGCGCCGTACGGCCGTCGAACTTGCGCAACGAGGCGAATGCCACGTGGCCGACGTCCAAGTTCAAGCCCATGCCGATGGCGTCGGTGGCCACCAGATACTCGACTTCTCCAGCTTGAAACATGGCGACCTGCGCGTTTCGCGCGCGCGGAGAGAGTGCACCCAGCACCACCGCGGCGCCGCCACGCAAGATGCGCAAGCGATGCGCCAATTGGTAGAGCTCAGGCACCGAAAATGCCACCACCACGCTGCGCTTGGGCAGCCGCTGCAGCTTGCTGCTGCCGGCGAAGCTCAGGCGCGACAAACGCGGATGCTCTTGGTGCTTGGCGGCGGGCACCATTTTCTCCAAGAGTGGGCGCATCGTGCTCGACCCCATGAACCAGCTTTCACGCCGACCGCGAGCGTGCAGCAAACGTTCGGTGAACACGTGTCCGCGTTCATCGTCCTTGGCCAATTGCACCTCGTCGATGGCAACGAAGTCCACTTCTTGACGGAGCGGCATAGCCTCGGTCGTGCACACCCAGTAGTCCGGACGGCGCGGTACGCGCTTCTCTTCACCCGTGACCAGCGCCACCCGATCTTCCCCGATGCGCGCGCTCACCCGGTCGTAGACCTCGCGTGCCAAGAGCCGCAGTGGCAAGCCAATCATACCGCTGGTGTGATCGAGCATGCGCTCGACGGCGCGGTGCGTCTTACCAGTGTTGGTCGGTCCCAACAGCGCAACGCTCTCGGTGGCAATTGCGTTCGACACGATTCGAGCATAGCTCAGCTCTGCGGGCGAGCAGGGCGGCCGCGAGCGAAATCGAAATTGCGGGATTGTCGAGAGCAGCGGGTGTACTTTGGTCGAAACGCTCGAATCGCTCCCTCCCGGAGGTCGCAGTGCCATCTATTCACGACACCCTGAAAAGAAGCCACGCTTGGCTTGCCTGCGCGCTGAGCCTCGGCTTGCTGTTCGCGGCCCGGCGCGCCAGCGCCGCAGAGCTCGATTGGAAAGGCTACACGTGGAGCGTGACGAACGGGGGCATGGCCGGCGTCGCAGCCGGAAGCGCCACGAATGTCTCGGTCGATGCCAACGGGTACCTGCACCTCAAGATCCAAAAGAATGGGGATACCTGGACCGCGGCCGAAATCTTCACCACCAGCCGACTCGGCTTCGGCAGCTATCAGTGGCAGATTGAGGGGGCGATCGACACGCTCGACAAGAACGTCGTACTCGGTCTCTTTCCGTACGGCCCTGCCGCTGGCATCGGCAGTGATGGGACGAACGAGATCGACATCGAGTATTCGCGTTGGGGACAAGCAAGTGGCCCCAACGGTGATTGGACGAACTACCCGGCCTCGGGCAAGACCATCGGAGAGCTGAGCTACAGCTTTTCACTCGGCGGGCAAACGCTGTCCACTTCACGTTTCATCTGGAGCGAGAGCTCGATCGAGGATTTCCTGTTTGCCGGACTACAACCGCTGTCGAGCAGCAACTCGTTGCTCGAGACCTGGAAGTATTCACCGAGCGATCCCCAGACGAATATCCCTCAGCAAGCATTGCCACTCGGCATGAACCTGTGGTGCTTCGACATTCCTTCCGACGGCAAGAACGTCGAAATCGTCGTACGTGACTTTCAGTTCGTGGCACAAGGGACGAGCGGCGGTGGATCGGCGGGCGCAGGCTCCGGAGGTGCACACTCCTCCTCTGCCGGCGCGCCTTCGCTGGGCGGGGCGAACTCGAGCGGCGCAGGGAACTCGAGCGGCGCAGCGAACTCGAGCGGCGCAGCGAACTCGAGCGGCGCAGGGAACTCGAGCGGTGCAGCGAACTCGGGCGGCGCAGGCGCGGGGCTTTCGAGCAGCGGAGCGGCTGGAGCGGCGACGGCTGGCGCCGGCAATGTCTCGTCCGGGGGAGCAGTTTCGGATTCGGGTGGCGCCCCTGCCCTGCCCTCGGGCGACGGCGACGCAAGTCCGGGAAGCTCGGGCTGCAGCATCGGTGCGGCCGCGCGCCACCGCGGGAGCGGCGAGGCCTGGCTGCTCGCGTTGCTGGTGCTGCGCCTGAGCCGGCGCGCGCGTCGACGGCCGGACACGGGTTCCCCGTGTCGCCCGCTCCCAGGCCGCGCCAGCGAGAGCGGCGCAGTGTCTCAAAACGAGCCAAGCGGGCACAGCGCTCCGTGACGCTCGCGCTCGGGCTCGGGCTTGGGCTCGGGCAAGAGCGAGCGGCAGCACCTCGCGTCTTGCCTGACTGTCGGTTTCCGCCATGGCCTGGTGAGCGCGCGACGCCGAGCGCGCAAACCTTCGAAGCTATTACAAAATACGTTCCGCCGTGCTGTGCTCACGGGCACGCTCGCAGGCACGAGAGCGAGCTCGGAAGTACCGCGCAGTAAACAAAAAGCATTCTTGTATGTAACTCACCCATCTAGGTCCCCTGTTCCCTGCAAACCCGGCCCGATTGCCGAAGGCTAGCTTGACGGAATCTTCTGCCCCAAGCTAAGTTGGAGTGTTCGGGAATTACATGGAAATCACTTCCGATAGCTGCCCGCGCGCAAGCAAGATACGAGGCTTGTGGCCAGCCTTCGACTGGCCTAACCGGCTAGGATTCCGACTCTGCTGAAGTTGCGCGCGAGAGGCCGCGTTCGTGAGCGAATACGACGAAAAAACCAGAGTCACCCAAGTGGTTCAGGCGCCCCCGCCCGACGACGCGCCGAGCAACGACTGCTTGGTGGTGATCTATACGGCCGAGCCTGGCCTTCTGGGAAAGCGCTTCGTGCTCGACCGCAGCCCGCTGCGCGTGGGGCGGGGTGCCGACAATCACATCGTTCTCGAGGGCGACTCCGTATCCCGTAGGCACGCACACTTCGAGCGGCGCACCAGCGCCTGGTATGCGGTGGACGACGGCTCCACGAATGGCACGTACCTGAACGAAGAGCAGATCGCGCGCGAGGCGCTGCTGACCAACGGCGACCGGATCAAGGTCGGGCCGTCGATTCTCAAGTTCTTGTCCGGTGCGGATGCGGAAGCCAAGTACCACGAAGAAATCTATCGCATGACGATCGTGGATGGCCTGACGCAGATCCACAACAAGCGCTACCTGTTCGAGGCGCTCGAGAAAGAGCTGATTCGCGCGCGGCGTTACGAACGTGACCTCAGCGTGCTCATGTTCGATATCGATTTCTTCAAGCGAATCAACGATCAGTATGGGCACTTGGCGGGCGATCACGTGCTCCGTGAACTCGCGCGCATCGTGCAGGATCGCATACGCCGAGACGAGGTATTCGCTCGCTATGGCGGGGAAGAATTCGTGATCGTGCTGCCAGAGACCTCGCTCGCAGGAGCGGTGGCGCTGGCTGAAAATCTGCGCACCCGGGTTGGTAGCCACGGCTTCAGTTTCCAGGGCGAACAAATCCCCGTGACGATCAGCATCGGCTGCGCCCTGCTCCAAGACGACAAGGCGGCGACGGACCTGATTCAGCGTGCGGACGAGAAGCTCTATCAGGCGAAGCGCGGCGGACGTAACCGCGTTTGCTCCTGAGGGTAAGCTGTCCGCGTGCGCGGCTCGTGTCGGGCTGTGCGCTTCGTCGCCCGAGCGAGTCGGCCTGCCTGAACCCAGCCGAGAGCTCGGCCGGAGTTCGAATTTCGTGGTAGTGCGCCAGAGCGCATGAGTTTCAGCGACATTCCACCACCGAGCGAGGTCGAGCCGGGTCAGGACGAACCAGAGATCCTGAGCCGCCCGCCGGGCCCTTCGTCGCGCAGTTGGCTCGTACGCCACGCGCACCGCGCGGCGCCCATGGGACCGAAACCGCTTCACGAACCCGGGGATTTGCGCGCTCCCCCTTCCGGCATCGTCTACGCAAGAGCCAAGGGGTCGAACGTGATCGACGTCGACTCCAACCGATACGTCGACTTTGCGGCAGGATTTGGCGCCATGTTGCTCGGTCACTCGCACCCGAGTGTCCTGCGCATGATCGATTTTCAATCGCAGCGCTTGTTGATGGCGCTCGGGGATGTCTTCCCCGCGGATGCCAAGATCGCGTTGCTCGAGCGGCTGGCGGCGCTGCACCCGGATCCGGCCGCACGCGTCATTCTCGGTCAGTCGGGTGCCGACGCAGTGACCGCCGCGCTCAAGAGCGCGCTGTTGTTCACTGGCAAGCCGGGGGTCGTGGCCTTCAGCGGGGCGTATCATGGGCTAAGCCATGCGCCGCTCGCCGCCTGCGGCTTGCGCGAGAGCTACCGTGCGCCATTTGCCGAACAGCTGAACCCTCACGTGCACTTTGCCGACTATCCGACACGACAGGCGGATCTCGATCGAGTGCTTGGACAAGTTCGGGCCGCGCTGACGCAAGGCACCATTGGCGCGATATTGGTCGAGCCGATTTTGGGCCGCGGCGGCGTGCTGCCTGCGCCGCCGGAGTTCCTTCCCGAATTGGGCAAACTCGCGCGCGAGTTCGACGCCTTGACGATTGCGGACGAGATCTGGACCGGGCTCGGCCGCTCGGGGAAAATGCTGTACTCGTTGAGCGCCCAATACACCCCGGATTTGCTCTGTCTGGGTAAGGGACTGGGCGGCGGTCTACCGATCAGCGCGTTGATCGGGCGCGGCGTCGTGCTCGAAGCCTGGCGGCGCGACGCGGAGGTCGTGCACACCTCGACCTTCGCCGGGAACGCGCTCGCCTGCGGCGCAGCGCTTGCGACATTGGACGTCATCTCGCGCGAACACCTAGCGGAGCGAGCCCAGGTCCTCGGAGCCCGACTGCTCAGCAGTTTGAACAGGCGACTGAGCCGTTTTTCGAAGGTCAGCGTGCGCGGCACGGGCCTGATGATCGCGATCGATCTCGGAGATCGCCCGGGCCGAGCTTCGCAACTGGCGCTCCGCCTGCTGGAGCGCGGCTACATCACCTCCACCGGCGGCGGCCGACGCGAGATTTTGGTGCTCACGCCGCCGCTGACGCTCGCCGAGTCATTGCTCGAGGGCTTCGAGTCCGCCTTGGAGCTCAGCCTCGGAACGCTCGACGCATGAACCGCAACAGTCGTTCGGATGGCTTGCACGATGCGGTGCGGCGCTTCGCCGCGGGTGAAAGGGCGCGTTCTTTCAGCGAGCTGGCGCTCGAAATCGCGGATTTTCAGCGGGAATTTTCGGCGGGCTTTGCACGCCTGTGCAGCGCCCGCAGCGCGCCGATCGCGACCGTAGATGACATTCCGGGCGTGCCTTGCGATGCGTTTCGCTTGACGCGCGTTGCCGTGCATCCCCCGGACGAGGATGCACTTCGCTTTTCGACCAGCGGCACGACCAGCGGAGCACGCGGTGTGCACAACATGCGCGTGAGCGAAACCTATTACCAGCTGGCACTCGCCTTTGGTCGCGCAGCACTGCTCTCGAGTGCTCGAGCGCATCACGTCGTGGCGCTCGCCCCCCAGCTCGACGACCCGCCGACCTCCTCACTCGGTCACATGATGGCGCTGTTCATGGTCGACTTCGAGCAGCGTGGCCCGTTCGATGTCCGAACCTCGGAGCGCTGGTTGATGGGAGAGGACGGCGTCGATGTGCGCGGCCTGCAAATGGCCGCCGAGTGCTCGGCGAAGCGCGAAGAAACACTGCTCGTGCTGGCGACCTCCTTCGCGCTGGTTGGCCTGCTGGATTCGCTCGCTGGCAGAGTGTTGCCTCTGCCAGCCGACACGGTGGTCATGCAGACCGGGGGCTTCAAAGGCAAAACCCGCGAGCTCGAACCGGCAGAACTGCGCGCAGCAGTAGCGCGTAGCCTCTGCCTCAGCGAGACGCAAATCGTCAGCGAATACGGGATGACCGAACTGACCAGCCAACTGTACGAAGCCACCGTGCCCGGCAGCGCGCTCGGGCGCGAACGTAGCGGTGTACCGGGGGTGTACGCAGAGCCACCCTGGCTGCGCGTCGTACCGGTCGACCCGACCACGCTCGAGCCGGTGGCCGATGGCGAGGTCGGCATCGCGCGCATCATCGATTTGGGCAACGTCGACTCTGCGGTGGCGATTCAGACGCAAGATCGCGTGCGACGCGTGTCGGGCGGCATCGCCCTGTTGGGGCGCGCCCCGGGCGCAACGCCTCGCGGCTGCTCACTTTCAATCGAAGAATTCTTGGCGGGTGCACGACGATGAGCGACTTCGAATCGGACGCTCGCAGAGCTCGCCTGCAGCCGCTGTTCGAATCGGCGCGCTCGCTCCTCGACCCCGCGAGCGAACGGGGCCGTCAAGCACGCGAGCGGCTGACCGCCTCCAGCGGGCTGTCGCGCGAGGGCGTCGATTTTGCTCTGCAACGCTGCCTCGAGGTCGCCCCAGACGAACGCGAAATCGCCGCTTTGATTGCCACCACGCCCAGCGCTCGAGTGGCGCACGTGCTGCTCTCCGCGAACGTTTTCGTCGCGGCACACCGGGCGATCGCGATCGGCTTGGCCGCGTCGGCCGACGTGCGGGTGCGGGCCTCGCGCCGCGAACCCGACATGGCCGAGCTGCTCTTGGCCGGCGCTCCCGGCTCGTTTCAGCTCGTCAGCGAGCTGTCGCCTCGCGCGGGTGATCGCCTGTGGGCGTACGGCAGCGACGAGACCATGGACGAAGTGGCGACCACGTTGCCCGCGGGGGTGGCATTGCACGCGCATGGCTCGGGTTTCGGTGTCGCGGTGCTCGAAGACGCGCCCTCCGAATCGGAGCTCGAGGCGCTGCTATTCGCGCTGGCGGAAGACATTGCGCTGTTCGATCAGCGCGGCTGCCTCAGCCCGCGTGTGCTGTTGCTGAACTCCGCGTCGCTATCGGCTAGTGCAGTGGCACGCGCGCTCGCGCACGAGCTCGAAAAATTGGAGCGGCGGATCCCACGCGGGCAACTCTCGACTCAGGAGCTGAGTCAGATCATCGAGTATCGCGATACGGCTCACTTCGCCGGTGAGCTGCACCAAGCCGGCTCGGGGTTCGTGAGCATTGCCGAACAGGGCCATTGGCTATTGCCGCCGAGCGGCAGGAACCTTCACATTCTGGCGGCTCCGGATCCGATCGCGGCTCTGGCTCCGTACCGCCCCCTGCTAACGAGCTGCGCGTTTTTCGGCCCGAGTGCCCGGCGTGAAGCGTTGCGCCGAGCTTTGCCTGGCGCACGCGTCTGCCGCTTCGGCGATATGCAGCGCCCGCCATTCGACGGCCCGGTCGACCGACGCGATATTTGACGATTCGCAGGGACGCGAGACCGAGCACGCTTCGGCTCTCGATCTCGCGCTCACCTGTCGATTGGTCCTTGGCGTCAGGCCCGAGTATGGACTCGACGACCCAGCGCTCGGCCGCTGCAAGAGACGACTAGGACACGAGCCGCAGGCGTTTCCGGCCGTCCGCGAAGGGCGAAGCGGGGCTTCGAGCGTCAATCAGGCTCGGCTCGCGCGTGATCACGGTCAGCGGCCCTTCAGGCAAGGGCAGGTTTTGGTTCTTGGCGTAGACTGGATGGCGCCCGCGGGTCTTGTACCACTCCGCAACCGTCGCGGTCCGCTTCATCTTCTCGATGATTTGCCGGAAGCCAACCCCTGTATTGTAGGCGCAAAACGAGATTTCTCCCATCTGCGTGCCGTACGGAATGATGCACATCTCCGTGCGCCGAAAATCGTAGTTGAAGAGATCCTGAAACCACATTCCGGCCACGAACAAGAAGCGCCACTCGAACTTGTGCGCGTCCCCTTCACTTTCGCCGACCTTCGAACCATTGGCGCCGATTTGGCTCAAGAACTGGCGCGCGAACTCGGTGAAGCTGTAGCCGGGCGGCGCTTTCTCCGGTCGGAAATTGCGCAGCAGCGAGAGTGCGATGCCGGTAATGGTTTGAGCTTTGGTTTGACCAGCGTCGGCGATGCCTTGCAAATCCAGCAGCACTTGGTCGAGGTTCAGGAACTCGGACACGGGCACCATCTGCTTGGTGCGCTTGTTGACGAGCAGGGCCGTGCCAATGCCGCAGTTCGGGTGGCAACCGCATTTCAGCGCTCCGAACTCTGCGCTTTGACCGAGCAACAGATCCACGACGTCGCTGAATGGGTTCATCGCCGACAGCGGGAACCAATCCCGCATCGGCTCCGTGACACCCAGCTGGTCGTGGAGGTCGTGCACCAAATGGCTCAGGGTGTAGCGCTCACGCTGACGACGCGCATCGTCGATGTCTTCATCGCGACCGGTGAAGCTAACGGGCTGGAAGGAGACGACCGTCACCTTGTCGGCGTTGTCGATGGCAAACTGTACGATCGGCCCGACCTGTTCGTTGTTGACGCCATTCACGACGGTTACGACCAGCACCACGTCAATACCGGCAGCCGCCAAGTTCTCGATCGCCCGCAGTTTTACATCGAATAGATTGCCGACTTTACGATGGCTGTTGGCTTCGTTGGTGACGCCATCGAATTGCAGGTAACAAAGCCTGAGGCCCGCGCGCTTGGCGGCGTGACAGAATTCGAGGTCTTGCGCGAACATGACGCCGTTGCTCGCGCATTGAACGCAAAAGTAGCCGACATCTCGCGCGTACTTGATGGCGTCCAAGAAAAAGGGGCTCAGCGTGGGCTCGCCCCCAGAAAATTGCACGCTCAGCTGCCGGCGCGGCTTGATGTTCAGGCTGTCATCCAAGATCTGCTTGATGTCCACCCAAGAGAGCTCATGGACGAAGCCTACCTGATTGGCGTCCATGAAGCAGGGATCACACATCATGTTGCAGCGGTTGGTCAGGTCGACCGTGAGCACCGAACCTCGACCGTACTTGATGGTCGAGCTACCGTGATTGCGCAGTTTGCTCTTGGGCGCTTCGAAGTCACGACCCGGAAACAGACCCTCGATGCGCGCCATGAACGCGGGGTCGACGCTGATCACGTCCGCGAACTCGCCGTGCTTGGAACACGTCTTCAGCATGACGATCTGGCCATCGCGCTCGACGATGTCCGCCTTGATTTCACCTGGATTGCCTTCCACGAACTCGCGCAGGTCTTCTGCGCCGGAGAGCACGGCGTCGCGCACTTCTTTCACACAACGCGGGCAAAGCGAGTCCGTACGACGGGGCCAGCCGAGTTGGGGCGCGGTGCGCTCCTTCTTCCGCAAGAGCGGCGCAGGCGCCCATTTGGGCTGCAAGCGACCGCCCGGAAAACGCTCGTTGTACTTCTGGTACAACGGCCAGACACGATTGACGGCTTTGCCCACGAGCTTCTCGGTCTCGAGGGTAATGCGGTCCAGAGCCTTCTGCATGATACCTAGAGCATACACGTACCGAGGCCTCGACCAAGAGCCTTTTGAGATTCGAGCGCTCGCCATCCGCGCGATTTCAAGGGCAAATTGTCACGCCCTTGCCGCTCCTCGCGCGACCGAAGCGAAGCGCTCTGGGTGCTGCTCGAGACGATGCTAGGCTGGGCAGGATTTACGTTTTCGCGGGCGCACTCCGTCAATGAAGCCTTTCATCGTCACCAGTGATTTGCACTTGTCGGCCGATGCCTCTGCGGCAACCGTGCGTGATTTGCTGCGCTTGCTGAACGCCAATCCGGGTCATGAGTTCATGCTCGCGGGCGACGTATTCAACCTGTCTTGGGAAGAGCCAGGGCGGGCCGCGGTCGACGCCGTGCTTGCGCTACTTTCGGCACATCCGGAGCTGGCCGAGTCCTTCCGCTCGCGGCTGGCGGCTGGGGCCCCGCTCACCTTCATTGCGGGAAACCATGACGCGGGCCTGATGTCCGCGGAGATTCGTGACGCGCTGCTGCATCGCTTGGAGCTCGCCCCCGATGCCCCGCTTTCGATTACGCCCTGGTTCGTCCGGCGCGGCGACGTCCACGTCGAACATGGGCACTTTTACGATCCCGACAACGCGCCGGCGCACCCGTTGGCCGAGTGGAGCCCGGAGACCGAACCGCTCGGGATCGCCATCACGCGTCGCTTCGTACGGCCCAGCGGTGCGCAGCATTTTTTGCACGCGCACGACACGACGCCACTGGCCGGGATCGTGAAGGCGTTCCGAATGTACGGCGCGCGCACCCCGTTGATCATCAGCGAGTGGTTCCGAGTCGCCACGAAACTGTGCGTAGAAACGCGCAGCGTTGGCCGTTTCGACGCGGAGCAGTGCGCGGGAGAAGCCGCGCTCTCGGAGTTCGCGCGTCTTGTTCAACTCGAGCCGGACACCTTGCGCACGCTGCTCGAGGGCGGTGCCGTGCCGACCCACCGCAATTTTCAGAAGACATTCATGCGTCTGTACTTCGACCGGGTCTTTGCCAGCTCTGGTCTGCTGCTGAGCGGCGCCGCTTACTTGGCGTGGAAGAGCCGCGCCGCGGGCATCGCTGGCTTGCTGGCGGGGCTGTATTTGATTCAATCCGTGCAACGCACGGGCAACCGCTACGAAGACCTGCCGGTCGAACGTTTACGCGCCGCGGCAACTCGCGTCCGCGAGCTGACAGCCGCCAAGACCGTGATCTTCGGGCACACGCACCAAGTCGATGAGGTGTCCGGCTACGCGAACTCAGGCTCGTTCGGCTATTCGCAACACGGCAGACCCTACGTCCGCGTCGACGAAACCGGGATCGCGCGAGTCGAACGCGTCTGACGAAGGCGACGTTGGGCCGTTCGAATCCGGGCCAGTCGCACCGCTAAACGATGCAGCGCTACGGGCGGATCACTTGGGTACCGGGCGGAGGCGTGAAGTTGAATTCGCCACCTGGCGCCTTGGTGTTGATTTCTGGGTTCAGGAAGTCGAAGCGATTGCGGTTGCCTTGGGCATCGAGCAAGAGCACGCGCCGCACCTGGTAAGTGCTCGCGTCGACGTACAAGATGATCGACTGGTAGGAGGGAGATGCTTCGAGGGGATCGCCCACGATCACGTAGCCGCCTTCGAAGCCCATCTGCTTGGCATCCCGTTTGCTGAACTTGAACGAGGTCTTCAAGTTACCGCCACCGACCAGGAACGAGAGGGCCGCGGGGTACTGGCTCTTGTCCAGCGGCTGTTCGTACATCTGCTTGTTTTCTTTTTCGTAGACTTTGACCAGCTTGCCGTCGGAGACGACACGGTTGCCGTTGTTCGTGTAGCGCCAGCTCATCTTGCCTGGCTTTTCGAACACGACGGAGCCTTGGCTGTTGATGGTCTTGTCGTAGGCGCGCACCCGATACTGTTGCTTGAAGCCAGCCCGAAAGGTGTGCGAGCGATCGTAAAAACCCTGTACCCGTTCGGCGATCTGATCGGCGGTGAGCGCCGCCGCTGCAGCGGGCGCAGGCTTAGCGGCTGCGGCAGGCTTGTCGTTCGACGGCTCCGCGAACGCAGCCGTGACAGGCAGCGTGGTGGCCAAAAGACCGAGCATACCGAGCATAAGTGAGCGACGAATCATGACGATGGACCATGCTTTCGAACTGCGTACCTGGCAATCCTTCAGACGATTCATACGCCGTCCTCCCTACAAACCTTTTTGCAGGTGCGCGCACAGGTTTCTAAACCGCTATCTTTCCACGCATACTGTAAGCAACGGCGTCACGGGCCGCGCTGACTAGCGAATCTTGGACAGTTTGGGGAGTTTTGGCCCGGTCGCGCGCGACCGACGTTGCTTGCCGATTAAAGCCCGCAGGCCATTCGCGCTGACCTTGCTCGGCTGCGACGCTTTCGGGCGCAGTGCCTCGAGCAAACTACCAATGCGCAAATGGGTGATGGCCAGTGCCAGAGCGTCCGCGGCGTCGGCAGGAGGCAGTCGATCGAGCGCCAGCAAGGCACGGACCATCATCGCCACCTGGGACTTGTCCGCCTGGCCTGAGCCGGCGATGGTCTTCTTCACTCGAGCGGGCGGATATTCCGCGATCTCCACGCCTGAGCGCGCGAGCAACAAGAGCACGACGCCGCGCGCATGACCAAGCTTGGAGGCGGCTTGGGCGTCCTTGTGAAAGAACAAATTCTCGACCGAACCGACCTCTGGTCGATGCTGGTCGATCACGGCCCCTAGCTCGATTTCGATGCGCGCCAGTCGATCGGCGATGGCGGTTCTGCCATCCAGGTGAATCACCCCGTGCGCGACGTGACGAAGGCGGTTGCCCTCACGCGAGACCACGCCCCATCCGAGGTGAAGCGTACCGGGATCGACGCCGAGCGCGAGCACTGGATCCACATAGCGCGTCTGCTAGCGAATGGAAAGCGTCGCGGAGCCGGGCTTCGGTGTAGGCTGAGCTTCGTGCGTGATCCGGACGTGATCGTGGTGGGCTCGGGCCCAAACGGGCTGGTCGCAGCCAACGTCTTGTCCCGCCGTGGGTTCCGGGTACTGGTGCTGGAGGCGAACCCGCGCCGGCCCGGTGGTGCCTTAGGCTCGGAAGAGCTCACCCTGCCCGGCTTCGTGCACGACGTCGGGGCAGCTTTCTTTCCGTTCGCCGAGAGTAGCCCCGCATTTCGCGAGCTCGACCTGACGCGGGCGGGTGTCAAATGGTTGCATCTCCCGTTCGAAAGCTGCCATCCGGCTTTGGACGGCAGCTATGCGTGCATCGCGCGGGATGCCGAGCTGACCGCCGCGCATTTCGGCACGCTTCGTGACGGCGCGGCTTGGCGAAAGCTGGCGCTCTCCCACGCGCGCATGGAACCCGAGCTGCTGCGACTCCTGCTCGGGCCGTTTCCGTCGATCACGCCCGCCTTCAAACTCGGGCTCGTCAATCTGAGCAAGCTGCTGTGGCGGTTCGCTCGCAGCGGCAGCAATCTTTCACGCGCGCTGTTTCGGAGTGAAGCCGCGCGGCGCGTGCTGCCGAGCTTGGGGCTACACGTCGACGTGGGTCCCGAAGATTGGTTCGGTTCTGGGCTCAGCTACATGCTGGCGATGACCGCGTCTACTGGCGGCTATGCGTTCCCAGCCGGCGGCGCGCAAAGCATGACCAACGCGCTCGTAACCTTGCTCGAGAATTTCGGCGGGCGACTGCGTTTGGGAGCGCGTGTCACGAACGTCGTGGTCGCCAACCGGCGTGCGGCGGCCGTGCGGCTCGAGAACGGCGAAGAGCTCCGTGCTCGCTTGGGCGTAATTGCCGATACCGCGGCGCCAACGCTGTATCTCAAGCTGCTGGACAGCGCGCTGTTGCCATCCTGGTTGGTCCGGCGCATGCGCCGCTTTCAGCAGGGCTTCGGCACCTTCAAGCTGGATTTTGCGCTGTCTTCGGCCGTACCTTGGGAAAACCCACAAGCTTGCCAGAGCGCGGTGGTCCACGTCAGCGAGAGTTTGGCCGATTTGGATCGGTTCACGCGCCAGATCCGCGGCGGTCACCTTCCGGAAGACCCGTACCTAGTGGTCGGTCAACAGAGCCTGGCGGATCCGTTTCGGGCGCCACGTGCCCAGCACACGCTGTATTGCTACACGCACGTGCCTTCGTACATCGATGGCGGTTGGCCGAACCACGCGGACCGATTCGCGGATCGAATCACCCAGCGCATCGAAGGACTTGCCCCTGGCTTCTCCGAGCTCGTACTCGAGCGACGCATCTCCGCCCCTCCCGATTTGGAAGCCGGCAACGCGAACCTGATCGGAGGCGATTTGGGCGGGGGTGGCAATGCGTGGCACCAGCAACTGCTCTTTCGGCCGGTCTTCCCGTATTTTCGCTACCGAACGCCGATCAAGGGCTTGTACTTGTGCTCGAGCTATACGCACCCGGGCGGCGGGGTGCACGGCATGTGCGGCTACAACGCGGCCGAAGCGGCCGCGCGCGATCTCGGCTGAGCGAAACTCGCCGCTAGCCCGGGCATTTACCGACCAGATGAAATGCGGTGTCGTAGATCTCGAACGTGGCCGAAAAGCCCGCTGAAGTGAGAGTCTGCACGATCGGCAGCAGTATTTCGAAAATCTCCTCGGGCGTTCCGTCGACCTGACCGTTGAACAGCCACATGCCGGAGACTTCGGTTGGAAGACTCTCCAGCGCGCACGTCTCGGTCTCGATGATCAGGGTCTCGGTACCATCGAAGGAGCTGCGCTTGATCCAAACCTGCTCCGGAGTCAGCACGACGCGTGAGCATAGGGCGGCCGCGACCGGCTGCAATCCAATCGCGGAGTGCAGAAATCCGAATACGTTGCTGAGCGGGGAGAGCTGAGTCATCGCGCCAACCGCTGCGCAAACTAACACGCCTTCAGCTGGCGGGCATCGAGCGATACCACGCCCCAATCGTGACGAAAATGAGCCATCGCTCGACGACCGCGCGCCGGCCGTCACTGGTTTCGCCAGACTCTACAGCGCGTTCACTGGTCGAGCAGGTATTTGCCAGGTGCTTCGGCGTCCAAGGCCACAGGGCGAGGCTCACCGTTTTGGACGCGCCTTATCAGCTCGTCGACGCACTCGAACAAGATCGAATTGTCGCGCGACGGGTAGGCCTGCAAGTTTTCTTGATAGACGTCCACCTTGTCCAAAAATTGCAGCAAAGGCTCGAGTTCCAGCCGCCTTGCCCAGGCGCCGTAGCCCAGCTTCTCCAGATACCGAGCGTTCAGTTCTTGCTCGTATTGATGCGCGACGGGGACCGACAAGAGCGGCACCTTCAGGCTCACGGCCTCGCTCAGTAGACTGAAACCGCCGCCCGCAACTGCGGCGCGAGCGGTTCGCAGATCGTCGAGAAAACCGGGCTCGGAGAAACCACACAGGGTCACGTTGCCCTCTTGCCCCTCGCGCCCCATGCCGTACACACGAAAGCGGTAGGGCAGCTTCTTGAGCGTGGGGATCAAGCTCAGGTTGGTGGGCGAGGTCTGGTAGACCAGGACGTGCGCGCCGGGTTCACGTTTGGCGGCGATCACCTCCGGCCTCAAAATCGGCGGAACGAGCGTGGTGTACTTCTTGCGCACTTCCGGGAAGAAGAAGCTCGTGGCGAGATAGTGGTACGCGCCGGGCATCTTGATCTTCACCGCCAAGCGGGCGAGATCGAAATCGAAGCCCTTGCCACGGGTCACGCTGCGGTCGTGCTTGCAGCGGTTGATCACCTGCATGTTGTCGATGCTGACCACCGGGACTCGGTGGTTCAAACCATAGAGTGCGGCCCACGACTCGAAGTCGCTGATCACCAGCTCGGGCAGGAAGCCGCTCTCGGCCACGTCGCGGTAGACCGAGATGTTTTTTTTGATGCCCTTCGGCGCCTTGCGCAAATTCTCGAACACGCTCTTCGAGCGATCCAGGGAGTTGCCAAAGTAGCTCAAGCTGAGCCCGTGGATTTCTTGAATGCTCAGGTTCGGATGGCTACCCAGGCGCTCGGAGAGGAAGCGGTGCGCGCGGCCAGAGACGACCACGCGGAGCTCGTGCCCGCCGCGCAGCAAGTGCTCCAGCACGACGCGACTGCGCGTCGCATGCCCCATTCCCTCGCCCACGACGCCGTACAGAATTCGCACTGCTGGTTACTCCGAAGCGCAGCATGCCACAGCTCGCCCCGCACCGTGACCGCGGCGGAAATTCTGCAATTATTCGGACGAGCCTGGGCTTTTCAAGCAAGCGCGTGGCCTTTTGAGTAGGATGCGATGGTGATTCAGAAAGCGACGATCCCCGAGCGCCCGGCCGTGCTGACCGGCAAACAACGAAGCTTCTTGCGCGCACTGGCGCATCCACTCAAGCCGGTGGTGCAAATCGGCCATGGCGGCTTGACCGACAAGGTGCTCGCGGCGATCGACGGCGCACTCTCGACTCACGAGTTGATCAAGGTGCGCATCACCGGCCAAGAAGAATTGTCGGCGGCAGAACTTGCGCTCGAAATCGGAGCCGGCACGCGCTCCAGCATCGCCCAGGTCATCGGCAAGACGCTCGTAGTCTACCGCGCGCGCAAGAAGGACCCAGTGATCGTATTGCCCAAAGCCTCGGGGAAACCGAGCAAGACCGCGAAAGCGAGCAAGTGAGCACCATGGGCGAGCGCATCTCACGCGTACAAAAAGACGGCAACCTGGCCTGGCTGGATTTGGAGATGACCGGCCTCGACGCGCAGAACGACGTGATCTTGCAGGCCGCGTTGATCATCACCAACTCGGACCTGACGCCGCTCGAAGAGTTCGTGTGTGACATTTGGCAACCGGAAGAGGCGCTGGCTCGAATGACGCCGTTCGTGCGCGACATGCACGAAACGACCGGGCTAACGCGACGGGTGCGCGCCTCCAAGCTCGATCTGGGGGCCGCCGAGCGCAAGCTGATGGAGCGCGTGACCGGTTGGTGCGGATTCGGCGCGATCTTGTGCGGCAACAGCATCGGTCAAGACAAGCGCTTCGTCGATCGCTGGCTGCCCGGTCTGAGCGGCTATTTGAGCTACCGCACGGTGGACGTTACCTCGATCAAGATCCTAGCCAAGCTGTGGTACGGCGAGGCCGGGGTCTTTGCCAAGCCAACGCTGGGCGAGCATGACGCCTTGGTCGACATCAAGAACTCGATCGCCGAGCTTCAACATTACCGAAGCTTGTTGTTCAAACCCAAGCTGTAACAGCTGCGAAAGCCTCAGTCAGCCCGAGTCGCGACTGCCGCAACCGGCGGCGAAGCCAGCGCGCGAGCCTTGGCCAGCAACGAGATGAACTCGTGACGGTCACCCGAAACGTCCGAGCCGAGCGCGCTTTGCGCCAGACTGCGCGCGGCCTCCAGCGAAGCGGTAGCGATGTCGGGGGAACCACGCAGCACGAGCGCGGCTTCCGCGACCGCAGCGCTGAAGCGAAAGTCGGCGGAGGTCTGCTCGAGCGAAAGGCCGGCGTCGACCACCACTCGTGAAATCTTGCTACTCGTGTTCGAAGACGGCTGCTTGTAGCGAATGTTCACGGTCAGTAGCTCATTGCTGGCAGCCACCGCCGAAACACTCGGCGCGTTCTGATACTTGAGCGGATTGACCTGCGCTGCTGGGGCCGTTCGACCTTTGGGCACCAGCTCGTATAGGGCGGTGACTGCGTGGCCAGCGCCGATTTCACCGGCATCCTTCTTGTCGTCGTTGAAGTCTTCCTTTGACAGTAGCCGATTTTCGTAGCCGATCAGCTTGTAGCTTTGGACTTGGGCTGGGTTGAATTCGACCTGAAGCTTCACGTCTTTGGCGATCGTCATCAGGGTCGAGCCGGCTTCGCGCACCAAAACTTTGCGCGCCTCCGCGATCGAGTCGATGTACGCGTAGTTCCCGTTGCCTTTGTCGGCGAGCATCTCCATCGTGCTGTCCTTGACGTTACCGTCGCCGAAGCCCAGCACAGTCAAGAACACTCCGGATTTTCGCTCGTCTTCGATCAAGCGCTGAAGCTCACCCTCGCTCGAAGTGCCGACGTTGAAGTCGCCGTCGGTCGCCAATAGCACGCGGTTGATGCCTCCCTCGACGAAGTGCTGACGGGCCGTCGCATACGCCAAACGAATGCCGTCTCCGCCGTTGGTCGAGCCGCCAGCCTCGAGCCGACCGAGTGCGTCGAGCACGCGCGCGCGTTCGGCGCCGCTGGTCGGGGGCAGCGCCAAGCCGGAGGCGCCTGCGTAGACCACGATCGAAATCGTGTCTTTCGGCCGGAGATTTTCGGCCAACAGCGAAAGTCCGCGCTTCAGCAGCGGCAGCTTGTTGTCGGGCATCATCGAGCCGGAGACATCGAGCAAGAACACCAGATTGCGCGCGGGGGTTTCGGCTTGCGAGATCTGCTGGCTCTTCAGGCCCAAACGCAACAAGCGATGCGAGCCATTCCAGGGGCAGACCGAGACTTCACTCGTCACGGAGAAGGGCTCTCGCGCGACCGGCTCGGGGTAGTCGTAGCTGAAGTAGTTCAGCCATTCCTCGATCCGAATCGCGTCCTTCGGCGGCAGTGTGCCTCCGTTCAGGAAACGGCGCGCGTTGCTGTACGAAGCGGTATCGACGTCGACCGAGAACGTGGACAAGGGCTGATCGGCCACGTTCGAAAATGCATTGTCCGCGATGTGCGCGTAGTTTTCGGTGTTGAACTGCGCGCCTCGCGAAATCATCATGCGCTGCGGTGCGGGCGAGACATGTGAGCCGCCAAGCCGACCATGGGCCGAGCCAAAGCCTTGCCCCGTGCCAATGCCCACCCCATGCCCCCCGCCGCCTTCGGCGACACCGCTCGAGCCGAGCCCACCCAAGCGCAACTGCTTGTCAGCGCGCGCGGCTCCGGCAGCTGATTTCGGCGAGGCCGCCGGGGCGGCTGCGAGCGGACTCACGGCGGTTGCGGCGGGTATCCCCAGCGGCCGCGGGGTCTGAGAAATTGGCGGCGATTGCTGCTGTTTCGGCGGCTCCGGCCGGGCCTCAGCCCTGGCCTGTGCAGCGGGCGGGTCGGCTCTTTTTTCGTTCAGCGCTGTGGGCTGCTCGCGCGGTGGCTGCGTCTTTGAGCAAGCAACAACGAGCGCAAACAACAGCGCGCTCCCGCCGCCGAGGACACCACGAGTGAGCAGACGGCCCGTTGGGCGCGAAGCGTCGACGACGATCATGGCTGTTGTGACGCCACAGGCCGCCAAAAGTTCTCAGAGAATCGACGATTGTCGAAATTTGCCGAAAGCCGCGGGCTACCGGCGTTCTCGCCATCAGCGGGAAGCTTTGTCGCGCTCCCACCGTAGCCGGCTCACTGGGTTTGGGGACCGCAGCAGCCATACGCGCAACAGCTGGTACCGATGCCGCAAGTGGTCGTTCTCGGAGTGCACATGCCGCCCTGCCCGCACACGCTGTAGCTGCATTTGCTGCCGATGGGCAAGGCCAGCGTAGTGATGCCGCCTTGACAGTCAGCGTCGGTGCAACAGCACTTGGCGTTGCACTGCTTGGCGTTGACGCACTTGTTGCTCACACAAGTATCGAGCGTGCAGGCGTTGTTGTCGTTGCATTGGGCCGCGGTGGTGCAGGCGATACACCCCAACTTCGGATCGCAAGTCGGACTCGCCGCTGGGCACGAGCCGTTGTCGGGCTGATTTGAGCACACGCCACCATTGCAGGTGTCCTTCGTGCAGCCGAGACCATCAGCGCAATCCGTATCCGCACAACACTCATGGCAGCCCTGACCCGCGCAGCACTTGCTCCCCGGCGCGCACGCTTCGAACGTGCAGCGGCCGCTGACGCAGGCTCCGTTGGTTTGGCAGGCATCGGCGGACTTGCAATCCGCGTCGCTCACGCACTCGGCGGCTTTGACGCAACCGTCCTTGACGTTACAAGTGTAGCCGACCGGGCAGGACTGATTATCGGTGTTGCTGCAGGTGCCTTGGGTGCAAGAGTCTTTGGTACATTTCACGCCGTCGTCGCAATCAGCAGCGCTGCAGCAGGTGGTGCCGCAGGTGGCGGAAACTCCGTCGGCCTTGGCGCAACACTTCTGATCGCTGGCACAGAACGGAGTTCTGACGCACTTGTTGCCCGAGCAGGAGTCTTTCGTGCAAGGGTCCTTGTCGTTGCACTGCGAGTCTTCGCAGCACTCCGCACAACCGACCCCCGCACAACACAGCGATTTGCCGGGATCGTTGCACGCCGTGAGGGTGTGCTCGCACAGCGTATTAGACGCACAGATGTCGTCCGTACAAAGGTCCCCGTCGTCGCAACCGGCGTTGTCCGCGCAAGCCTCCTTGTGCCGGCAGTCCGCCGACGCCGAGCAGTACTCGTCCGCGCTGCAATTGGCGTTGTTGGGCGAATGAGTGCAACCGCCAGCGAAGCATTCGTCGTCCGTGCACTTCACGCCGTCGTCGCAATCTCCGGCGTCGCAACATTGCCCGCAGGACCCGTCGCAGCACTTCTCGGTCGCGCCGCACAGCGGCGCCTTCGCGCACACCCCGTCAGCGCCGCATTGGTCGACCGTGCACGGGTCCGAGTCATCGCAATCTTCGGGCCCCTGGCAGGAGACCGGCGGCTCGGTCACTCCGCCACTACCAGAGCTGCCGGAGCGGCCACCCGCGCCGCCACTGCCACCGCCCGACGTAAACTTCGCGCCGCCGCAGGCGTAGGCGGTGAACGAACACAGCGCCAACATCACGCTGACACGCAACCAGTGGCTGAGGCGGCTAGGCTTCACGTCGGACTCCGGCGATCAAACCTCTACGCTAGCAAAGCCGACCTCCCAAATCGATGTGCGCTCCAACCTACACGGTGCCTCGCCCGGAATTCCGCGCGTCGCGCGAGCGGTGTGGCGTTCAGGTCGGAAGTGAAATTTTGCGTTGCGCTCGAGGCAGCCGGGCGACGGCCGAACGCGCGCGGCCACCCGCTGAGTGACGCGCCGTGCGCCCGGCGGATGCGGAAGAGTGTTGCATCGTTGACCGACTCGCTGTTCGACCTCGCTCGACGATCCGTTGCGTCGGGCAAGCGACTGTTCTGCCCGCAGGCCACATCGATTGTATTTCGGGAGTATAGCGGGCATCCCCCCGGCGGGTCCGCTTCAGCATTGGCGGAACCCGGCGTTCCAGAGCAGAATGCGCGCGCCGATGCCAGGTGCTCCCTTTTGAATGCGATGAACGAAGAAGCCGTGCAGACGGCGGCCGCGCAGTTGGCCGAAAAGGTAGCAGGACGCACGCTCTCGGTCGGCGAACAGCGCGCCTGCGAGGCAGAACTTTCCGAGCTTCGTCTGGCCTGGAAACGCAACCCGAGCGCGTTCTCGCCCGACCTACTGGAGATGTTGAAGAGAATTGCCAGTTCGCTCGCGGCTGGGGCGGTCGCGCACAAGCAAAGTGATCCGGCTGCGGTTTTGAAGGAATGCTTCGGCTACGACGCTTTTCGTCCGGGCCAGCGCGAAATCATCGATACGGTGCTGAGCGGGAGAGACTGCATCGGCGTGATGCCCACGGGTGCCGGAAAATCCATTACCTACCAGATCCCGGCGCGCATTCTGGGCGGAGTCACCCTGGTGATTTCGCCGCTGATCGCGCTGATGAAGGATCAAGTCGACGCCATGACGGAGGTCGGGGTCCGCGCGACTTACCTGAACTCTTCGCTCTCGGCGGATGAGCGCAGAGCGCGGGTCTCCGAACTTCGCGCAGGGCGCTACGAGCTCCTGTACTGTGCGCCAGAGGGACTCGAAGCCTCCGTCGGCCGCGCCCTCGGGGAGATCAAGCTCAACTTGATCGCCGTCGATGAAGCACATTGCATCAGCCATTGGGGGCATGATTTCCGTCCCGCGTACCGCAATCTCTCCGGGCTGAAAGAGCGCTTTCCGCAGGTGCCGGTGCTGGCGTTGACGGCGACCGCCACGCCTCAAGTCACCGCCGACATCGTACAGCAGCTCGGCATGCGTTCCCCCGCTCGCTACCGCGGCTCGTTCTTCCGCAAGAACCTGCGTTTGCATGCGTACGCCAAGGGAGACACCCTGGGCTTGACGGCCAAAGAGGCGGCGCTGGCCGTAGCGCGAAGTCGCCCCCGGCAGAGCGGCATCGTGTATTGCCTATCGCGAAAGACCGTAGAGTCGACCGCGGAGTTTCTGAAGAAGCACGGCGTACGCGCCGGTCACTACCACGCTGGCTTGGACGCAGACATGCGCTCCAAAGTGCAAGACGCGTTTCAGAACGACGAGATTGACGTGGTGGTGGCCACCATCGCCTTCGGCATGGGCATCGACAAATCCAACGTGCGCTTCGTGGTCCATCACGACATGCCGCGCTCGGTCGAGGGTTACTACCAGGAGCTCGGGCGCGCTGGTCGCGATGGCTTGGATAGCGATTGTGTGCTCCTGTATTCGTGGTCCGAGGTCAAAGCCTATGACCGCTTCGCCGACGCCAGTGAGGACGAAGCGCAGGCGGAGCGCACCCGCGCCCAAGCTCGAGAGGTGTTTCGCATGGCCGAAGCACGCAGCTGTCGCCACGCGCAGTTGGCGCGCTACTTCGGCGAAGATTTGGCAGACTGCGGCTCCTCCTGTGACGTGTGTCAGAGTTTCGAGCTATTTTCGAAGAAGCCGGCGCGAGCCACGGCCGAGGAACGCGCCCAAGCGCGCGCCGCCCGCAAGCGCGACCAACTCGACTCGGCAGCACCCGCGATACTCGATCCCGACTTGTCGTTGTTCGACCGGCTACGAGCGCTGCGCAAGGAGATCGCTCGCGAGCGCGGTGTCCCGCCGTACGTCGTATTTTCCGACGCAACACTGTTGGAAATGGCCAGCACGCGCCCGCAAACTCAGGCACAGATGCTGAGTATCTCCGGGGTCGGGCCGACGAAGCTCGAGCACTACGGCGAACGATTCCTGAAAGCGCTGTCCGGATGAGCGTCAGGCCGCGCGCAGACGCACACGAAATACCGCGCCGGCCCGGCTCGGCCCGAGCGTTACTGCGCCGCCCATTCGACCCACCGCGTGATGCACCAGCACCAGCCCGAGCCCCGTGCCGCGCTCACCCTTCGTGGTGAAAAACGGTTCGAAGATGCGCTGGCGATTTTCCAAAGGCACACCGGGACCGTTGTCGCGAATCGAGATCCGCGCTTCGAGCCCGGCGCGATAGACACGAACCAGAATGTGAGGGTTTGCGCTGCCATCCGTGGCATCGATCGCGTTCTGCAACAAGTTGACGATCACTTGCTCGAGCAGCGCGCCGTTGGCAAGTCCACGCACTTGCTCGTCGCCAGCGATTTCGATGCGCACGTGCGGCGAGCGCAAGGCATCCACCGCTCGCTCGGCGCATTCCCACAATGACAATCGTGATAGGTCGGGAGCCGTGCCCTTGACCAAGGAGGTGACAGCGCTCATGACGTCGCGAATCCGGCGTAGTGCGATGGCCACATCGTCGACCGCCGCCACTCGCTCGTCCTCGGCCAAGCGGCGCGCGAGCTCGGGCTCACGCAGGCACTCCACGCTCGCCAGAGCTGCAGCGAGGGGATTTTGGATCTCGTGCCCGATCGTAGCGAGCACCGACTCCAGCACCGTGGCTGGCACCTTGCCGCGCTCTTGCTCGAAGACATGCCGTGGCTGACGCGCGAGCTCGTCCTGAGCGCGAAAGCGCCGCATGCACAGCAGCAGGCTGATGATGTCCAACGGGCTGCGTAGCGTGACCGCCGCGCCCGCGCTCAGGGCCGGGCCTTCGGGCTCGCTGGCTCCAATCAGCGCGAGCACCTGCATCACGGGCTCGGGCGTGTTGATGCGGGCAATCAGATCCAAAGCGCCGGACAGCGCGGTCTCGACCAACGCGAAACGCGGCAAGAAGGCCAGTTCTTCCACGCTCCTCGGGTCCGACAGAAAGATTATCGAAAAGCCCGCGCCTTCGAGCTCGGAGAAGGCGGGGCGCAGCTCCTCGGACGAGCTGGCCACGACCAAGATCGCCGACTCGAACAGCTTGAAGACCCCGCTGTCCGACTCCTCGGCGGCGTATTCCAGTTGCGCGTCGCGTAACGCGCGAGGCGGACGCGAGCGAGAGTTCGTCAGTTCCAACGGGCTATTCATGTCGTGAGCTCGAGCGCTACGACCATGAACGGCTTGCGGGCCAGCGGTTTAAGGGCGTTCGCCCTCGATCAGCCGGGCGAGTTCCGCTGCATACAATGCAGGGTCGAGTGGGAGAGCCACGGTTCGTCGGCAGATTCCCGAGTAAATCATGGCATTCGCCAGCTCCACACTGGCCAGCCCTTCGGCGGCGGGGGCGACCAAAACTTCACCCTCGAGGATAGCGTTGACGAAGTTTTGGATCATGCCGGTGAGCGGACTCGGGCCGTGTACGAGCGGGATATCCTCGGTCACGGGCTGGGCTTTTGCCGAGCGAACCGGACCCTCGCGCAGGAGTTCTAGAGTCGATACCGCATTGCGGGTGATCTTGAGGCCGCGTGGCTCGACCACGACTTTCGCCAAGTCGCCCACCACTTCCAGAGAGTTGCTGCCCGGCGCCTCGCTGGTCGATGCCACGAACACGCCGTTCGCACCCGAATCGTACTCCAGGTATGCGGTGACTTGGTCCTCCACCTCGATGTCGTGCATGCGGCCGAAGCCGCAGAATGCGTGAACGCGAGCCGGCATGCCGAACAACCATTGCCAGAGATCCAGGTAATGCGGACACTGGTTGAGCAGCACGCCGCCCCCTTCACCGCGCCAGGTCGCGCGCCAAGCGCTGCTGCGGTAATATGCGTCCGTTCGCAGGCAGTCCGTGATCACCCAGCTCATCCGGCGCAGCGTGCCGAGCTCTCCGCCTTCAATCAGCGCGCGCAAGTGTAAAAAGCGCGGGTCGGTCCGTAGCACCAACATTTCCGCAAAGAGCTGGTCACGCTTCGGGCGTCGTTCGTAAGCCACGAGCATCTTCAGCGCGTCTGCCTTGTGTACGGCCAATGGCTTTTCGACCAGTACGTGCAGTCCAGCAGCCAATGCCTCGATCGAAAGCGGCGTGTGATCGTAGTGGGGCGTGGCGATTAGCACCGCGTCCGCGAGCCCGGCGGCGAGCAGCGCGCGTTGGCTGGCGAAACCGGGCACGCTGGGAAATCGAGCACGCGCTTCCACGCTGATATCGCACACCGCCGCGAGCGTTGCGCCCTGCACCTTTCCCAGCGAAAGCTCGCGCGCGTGCGTCGCTCCCACTTGGCCCACGCCGACGACTGCGATGCGGAGCGTCATGGCTGGGCCAGCACCACCACGTATTCGGTCCCCGGGAACTCTGCCTTGGCCAGCGCTTCCACACGTTCCTGCAACAGCTTGGAGTCGCCCCTGGGCAACCGCTCGAGACGGATGGTGACCGTGGTCGAGCCGTAAGCCGAACGCACGTTTACGCTGGCTGCGCTGCCCGTCTCGGCCCGAATTCGGGCCCGCAGCCGTTCCACCGCCGCGACATCCCGGTGAAACCCGCAGCCGAGCAGCAGCGCGACCGACAGAAGCCAGCAAAAACCGCTGGTTCTGCGGCGCTTTTGGCAAACGCGAGGCACGCCCGCATTTACTACCATCGGGCGGCCAGGAACATGGCTTTGCGCGTCCACACTTGCAAAACCCGGCGCCAAGCCCGATGACCATGGACCAAATGCACAGCTTCGACTTTCTCGTGATTGGAGGCGGCAGCGGCGGCCTGGCTTGTGCGCGCCGCGCAGCAGAGTACGGCGCCCGGGTGGCGTTGGTCGAATCCGGGGAGCTCGGCGGCACTTGCGTGAACGTCGGCTGCGTGCCGAAAAAGGTCATGTGGAACGCCGCCGAAATCGCCGACACTTTGCACGCGGCTGCTGGCTATGGTTTCGAGCTCACGCACCAAGCCCTCGATTTTGCGGCGCTTTGTCAACGCCGCGAAGCGTACATCGAGCGCATGCGTGGCCACTACCTCAGGAACCTGGCCAAAGATCGCGTGGAGATCATTCGCGGCCGCGGCGCCTTGCTCTCTGCCAATCGAGTGCAAGTCGGCGAGCGTGTGTTCAGCGCCCAACACGTGCTGATCGCCACCGGCAGCAGCCCAACTTTTCCTGCGATTCCAGGCGCGGAACTAGGCCTGAGTTCGGACGGGTTCTTCGCCCTGCGCCGCTTGCCCAGCAGCGCGTTGCTCGTCGGCGCGGGCTACATCGCAGTGGAGCTGGCGGGTGTGCTGCGCGGCTTGGGTTGCGAAGTGACCTTGGCCATGCGCTACGAGCGCCCGCTGCGCGGTTTCGACGCCATGCTCGGTGACGCGTTGCGCGAAGCCCTGGAAAACAGCGGCGTGCACGTGCGCCTGAGCACGACGGTGGCAAGCGTGGTCGAGAATGCCACGGGCGAACGCATCGCCACGCTCGACGACGGACACGTCCTACCGCCGGCAGAAGCGCTCTTTTGGAGCATCGGACGACACCCCAACACCGCGGGCCTTGGCTTACAGGAAGCTTCCGTGCGCACGGATAGCGAGGGGCACGTGATGGTGGACGAGTGGCAGAACACCACTTCTCCGGGCGTGTATGCGCTCGGTGACGTCACGGGTCGCGCCACGCTCACCCCCGTGGCGATCGCCGCGGGTCGTCGGCTGGCCGATCGCCTGTTCGGCGGCAAACCGCAAGCCAAGCTGGACTACACCGATATCCCGAGCGTCGTCTTCAGCCACCCTCCCATCGGCAGCGTCGGCCTGAGCGAAGCGGACGCGCGCGCGCTGCACGGCGACGCCGTGAAGATCTACAGCACTCGTTTCAGCAACATGTTCTACGCAGTCACGGATCACAAGGCGCTCACCCACATGAAGCTCGTGTGTGTCGGACCGGATGAACGCGTCGCGGGCGTGCACGTGATCGGCCGCGGCGCAGACGAGATGATTCAAGGCTTCGCAGTGGCCGTGAAAATGCGCGCCACCAAAGCAGACTTCGACCGCACCGTCGCGATTCATCCGACCGCGTCCGAAGAGCTGGTCACGATGCGCTGAGGTCCCCAAATGCGAGCTTTGGACGTGGGCATCGTCGGCTGCGGCTTTGCAGGCGCCGCAACGGCTGCGCTGCTAGGTCGCGCTGGACACCGTGTCACGGTCTACGAAGAGTTCGCCCAGCCCTCCGCAGTAGGCGCCGGCATCGTGCTGCAACCCACCGGCATGTCGGTACTGGCCGAACTCGGCGTGCTCGGGCAAGTGATCGAGCGCGGCGCGCGCCTCGAGTCTTTGCATTGCGTGACGCACGAGAACCGGGACGTGTTCCGCCTCGATTACGCGCAGCTGCATCCAGACTTGTTCGGCTTGGGCATGCACCGCGGCGCGCTGTTCCAAATTTTGCATGAGCGCGCGGTGGCCGCGGGCGCCACGCTCCACCGAGCGACCAGCATCGGCCGTGTCGTCGAGCGCCCCAAGAAGGCGGAAGTTCGAGATCACGCTGACCGTCCGATCGCCGAACACGACTTGGTGGTGATCGCCAACGGCGCGCGTTCCGACTTGCGGCGGGCGAGCGGCTTGCTGCGCCGGGAACGTCCCTATCCTTGGGGTGCACTCTGGTTCGTCGCTCGCGATCCCGGGCATTTCTATCGGCACCGACTGCGTCAGATCAGCAACGGAACTCGCCACATGTTGGGTTTACTGCCCACCGGGCTCGGTCCCCGGGGGGAAGGTCCGGACGAGCAGCGGGTGAGCCTGTTCTGGAGCATCCGCATGGATCGCGTAGCTGACTATCGGCGCGCGGGCTTCACGGCTTGGAAAGAGCAAATCCTCCGCTACGAGCCGGAAGCCGCGTTCGTGCTGGACCAGATCGAGAGCGAGGAGCAAGTGCTCAGCGCGAGCTACCACGACGTGGTGATGTCGTCTTGGCACACACGACGCCGAGTGTTCATCGGTGATGCCGCACACGCCATGAGTCCACAGCTCGGCCAGGGTACGAACCTGGCTTTGATGGACGCAAGCCAGCTGTGCACCGCACTCGCCCAAGACGTACCGCTGGAGATCGCGCTCGAGCGCTATTCGAGGGCACGCCGAGCTCAGATCGATTATTACCAGTTCGCATCGCGCTGGCTCACACCGCTCTTCCAATCCGATCTGCAAGGGCTCGGCCCGCTGCGCAACGCGCTGATGCGCTTGGCCTGCCAAATGCCGATCATGCGTCAGGAGATGCTGCGCACCATGGCTGGTATCAAGCAAGGGGTCGTGGGGCCAAGCCTAGTGCTGCCGGCGATCTCGGCCGCGCAAACAGCGAACTGACTTCGACGCTCGTCAAGCGGCGCGGGCCAGCACGATCAGCTGCGGCGCACGCGCATCGAAGCGCGCACCGGAGAAGTCACCGTAGCGAGCGACCACGGAAAAGCCCGCCTGTTTCAGCAGGTCCGAGATCTCAGCGGGTAAGAAAAAGCGCTGAGCGATCGAGATTTGGTACTCACTGCCGCCCTCACGCGGCACATAGCTGTAGCTCACGTCCAAGCGCTGCTGGGCCCGGCGAACGCGCGAGCGCTCGAATACGTCCCACGTGCGGCCGAGATGGCGAACAGAGACGATTGGCTCGGCGTCGTCCGCGAAGCTGCGCGGCGCCCGGCCGACGTGAAACGGCTGGGCATTCCACACGTCCAAAATGAGCATCCCTCCTGGCGCGAGCGCCCGGTGTGCGGCGCGAAAGCAGGCCAAGGCAGCGCGCTGACCGAGCAAACAATACAGCGCGTTGTACGGCAAGAGCACGCGCTCGAAGCGCTGCTCGAGCTCGAAGTCGCGCATATCGGCGCGTATCATGCGCAGCGAGCTACGTTTGGCGAGCGGCAGAGCGCGCAGGTTTCGCTTGGCCAACGCCAGCAGCTCCGTGTCGAGCTCGAGCCCCACGATCCGGCGCCGCGTGCTTGCCAGCGCGGCCAGCAGTCGTCCTGCTCCGGAGCCGAGCTCGAGCACGCTCTTTGCGCCGCGACACACGCGCCGATAAAACGCGACGTCTCCCGGATTGCCGCGATGAGTGAGCGCGTAAAGCTCGGCCTTCACTCGGCCCGTTTGCGTTCGAGTTCTTCCCACCTCGAAGTGAGCTTGTCTACCTCGGCTTTGGCGCGATCGAGCTCCGCGGTCACTCGTGCGATCTCTTTGCCGCCCGCTGCGTAGGTCTTCGGGTCGGCCAGGGCTTCGCCCAACTCGGTCACGCGCTGTTCGGCCTTCTCGATCGCATCGGGCAGCCCGCCGAGCTCGCGCTGCTCGTTGTTGCTCAGGCCTTTTTTCTTGGGGTTGCCGGCTGTTTTCGCCACGAGCGCCGGGGCCGCCACGGGCGGCGCCGAGGGCGGCGGCCGCGAGGCGCGCTCGCTCTGCTGCTGTGCCTTCAAACGCCGATAGGTCTCGTAGTTACCCGGGTAGCGAACCGCGCGCCCGCCCTCTTCGAACGCGAGCACGCTGGTCGCCACGCGATCCAAGAACCAGCGATCGTGGGTCACGACCAGCGCAGTCACGCCGAAATCCACCAGCATGCTCTCGAGCGCGCCCAAGGTGGCGGTATCCAAGTCGTTGGTGGGTTCGTCCAGGATTACCAGATTGGCGCTTTGTCGGAGCAAGCGCGCCAGAGCAACGCGCGCTCGTTCGCCGCCCGACAGCGAGCCGACCTGCTGACGCTGCTTGTGCGGATCGAACGCGAAGCGTTCGAGGTACGAACGCGGCTCGATGATTTCACCACCGAGCTCGATCTTGGACTGGTCACCGACCACGTTTTCCCAAATCGACTTGCTGTCGTCCAGCCCGGAGCGGCGTTGATCGAAGTAGGCGACTTTGGTGTTCTGCCCGAGCACGACTGTACCGCCGGCGGGCGGCAGCTCGCCCAACATCGTCTTCAGCAACGTGGTCTTACCGCTGCCGTTTGGACCGACGATACCGACGCGCTCACCCTCGGTGAGGAACATCGTCAGATTCTCGATCAGTACCCGGCCCGCGATTTCGACCCGCAGATCCCGCAATTCCAAGATGGTTTTGCCGCTGCGAACGATGTCCAACTCCAGCGCGGCCGTGCGATCCACGCGCGGTCCGGTGACGGCTTTGGCCGCCTCTGCGCGATCGATGCGTGCTTTTTGTTTGGTGCTGCGCGCTTTGGGCTGGCGGCTCAGCCATTCCAATTCCTTGCGCAAAAAGTTCTGACGGTTGGATTCCGTGCGTTCGGCATGCGCTAGACGCTCGGCCTTCTGCTCGAGGTACAGCTGATAGCCTCCGTCGTAGCTGTATACCTCACCGTTCGCGACTTCGACCGTACGCTGCGCGACGCGATCCAACAGATAGCGATCGTGAGTGATCAGCAAGATTGCGTTCTCGTACTCCTCGATCAAATATTGCTCGAGCCATTCGATGGTCTCGGCATCCAGGTGATTGGTCGGCTCGTCCAAGATTGCCAAATCAGGACTCGAGATCAGTACACGCGCCAGCGCCACGCGCCGCTGTTCACCGCCGCTCATGCTCGAGACCTTGGCGTCGGTGCGATGGATGCCCAGATGATCCAAGAAGGCCTCGACCTTGTGCTGCCGGTCCCAGCCGCCCAAACGCTCGACGTCACTCTGTGCAGTGTGCTGTTGCTCGAGAAGCAGTTCCAAATTGCCCTCACCGCGCGAGAGCGCCTGGCTCGCCGCTTCATGCCGAGCGACCGCCTCGCTCCAGCCCACTAGGCCGCTGGTGACGGCTTCGAACGCCGTCGGATCGCCCTCGAAATTGGGCACCTGCTCCAAGTAGGCGATGGATGCACCGCGTCGGCGAGCCACCGTCCCGGAATCCGCCGGTTCCGTGCCAGCCAAGATGCGCGAGAGCGTGCTCTTTCCCGCGCCGTTCAGGCCGACGACGCCCACACGCTCACCGGGAGCGATCGACACGTCTGCGGCTCGCAAGACAGTATGAGTACCAAAAGCGCGGTGAACATTTTGTGCGGTGACGATAGACACGATGAAGGGCGCGGAGCCTACACCGTGCTTGCCTCACGCGGTACAAATCACGCTAAATATCGAACTTGAACCGGTACAAGGCGGCCGTCACGCGTGCCGCCGCGTACAGCTGCCCCTGAAAAACCGTCCATGGCGCCGCGCACAGCCGGCGTCGAGTTCGCACGGGCCCAGCACTTGGCCGAGCCTCGGGGCACCGTTGGACCGCGGCATCGAGCCGCACGAGCGCGCGAAGTGAGCACGAGAGCGCGCCATGAAAGCGCACGATGTGCGTCCGCAAGCCCGCGTCATTCGGCCGCGGCACGACGCGCCAATTTCCCCATCAGTGCTCACGCGCGAGCCCCTTTCCAAGCGATCCACTGCAAGTTGACGCACGTTCAGCGGTCACTGCCTCGAGGAACCACGCGAGCTCGGCGATCGGCACGCGGGCCAATGGCGGGTGACGCTGGCAGTGCGCTGGTGATATCGTGAGGTCGACCATGGCGCAGCGCACGTTCGCAATCGGCGACATTCACGGCGAGACCAAGCATCTGTACAAGCTGATGTCTTGCCTGCCGAAACTCGACGCACAGGATTCGATCGTGTTCCTCGGCGATTATGTGGATCGCGGCCCGGCCTCCGCCGAGGTGGTGGAGTTCGTGCGCACGTTGCATGAAAAGACGCCGGCCAAAATCGTAGCTCTACGGGGCAACCACGAAGACGCCTGGCTACGTGTGATCGATCGCGGTTGGGACGAGTTCGTAACGCCGCCGGGCAACGGCTGTCTCGCGGCCTATCGCTCGTATGTAGGTGGTCCCGTGCCACGCGAGAACGAACAGCCGTCGATGAGCGAAGCGGAGCTCTTCACCTCGGGCGAGTTTTTCCCCAAGGTCGTGGTGGACTGGTTCCGGGCTCTTCCCTACTGGTACGAGGACGAGCACGCGATTTACGTGCATGCCGGCCTGCCGCGTGGCAGGGACGGCTTCGTCCACCCGGGCAAAGTCGCCGATCCGATCGTGCTGTTGTGGTTGCGCGACGACTATTTCTTTCGCAACTACCGCGGCAAGCTGGTCGTGTTCGGGCACACGCGGACGGAGTACTTGCCCCCCGAACTCTCCGGCTACACCCCAGAAGATCCCAGCGATCTTTGGGCAGGCGAAAATGTCGTGGGCATCGACACGGGCTGTGGCAACGGCGGATTTTTGACCGCACTCGAGCTGCCGGCAATGAACGTGTACGAGTCTCGCGACTAGCGCGATTGAAGGCGAGTCAGTGCTGCGACCAGCGCACGAAGCGCGCTGCCGGTGAATGGTTTGTTCAACTTCGGATTGTCGACCGATTCGATGAAGTTCGCAGCGGGTTCGGCAAACGCCCCTCCGGTCATGAACACCAAACGACGTTCCTGCCCCGGGTGCTGCTCGCTGATTCGCTGGTAAACCTCGACGCCCGACATTTCGGGCATCATCACGTCGCAGAAAATCACGTCGAAGCGGCGGCCGTCGGCCAGCTTGGACATCGCTTCCGCCCCGGAGGCCACCGGCACCACGTCGTGCGCGTAAAGGACCCTGCGAAAAGCACGCAGGATTGCCGGCTCATCATCGATCACCAAAACGCGAGCCAAAAAGCGATCACTGGAAAAAGGCGGAACGCTCTCGAGCAGGGGCAACGCCGCAGCCGATGGCGGCGCGGCTGGGAGCGTGAGCAACACCCGGGTCCCGCTACCGTGCACGCTGTCCAGCTGGATCTCGCCTCCCAGCTCGCGCACGATGCGATCCGCGATCGACAAACCGAGACCGGTACCCACGCCCACCGGCTTGGTCGTGAAGAACGGGTCGAAGACGCGGCGCAAGTTCTGCCTCGGAATGCCACAACCCGTGTCTTGTATTTCCAGCGTGGGGCGGTCGAGCGAATCGAGCCGCGTTCGGACGGTGATCGCATTGCGATCGAGCGCACCGACTTCGATCGAGTGCGCGGCGTTGATCAGCACGTTCAAGATCACTTGTGCGAGCTTGGCCTCGCTTCCGAGCGCCGGCGGGATGCTCGTATACTCGCGCACGACACGCGCACGATGACGGATCTCGTTGGCTGCGACGCTGAGCGCTCGCTCGGTTGCGCGTTCCAGATCGACGGGCACCATGCGCGCGTCGTTGGGCCTAGAAAAACTGCCCAAATCAGAGACGATGCTGCGCACTCGCTCCGCCCCGTCCAAGCTGTCGTCGAGCACATCCCCCAGCTCGCTCAGGGCGTTCGCCTCCAGCGGTTCCTTTCCGGGCAGCAGCAGGCGCTTGACGTATTCGAGATTCGCGATCACGTACGACAGCGGATTGTTGATGCCGTGCACCACGCCGGCGGTCAAAGTTCCGAGCGAGGCCATGCGGTCTCGACTCTGTAAACGTTGCTCGAACTCCGGCGCGCGCAGCGAGGCCGGCGCATTGCGGTCGGCATGAGCCTCGACCAACGCCAGCTTTCGACCGGAGTCAGCGTCCATGCCGGTGAAGGTGCAGGTGACGAGCAGCTCGAATCCCGGCTGCAAGACCCGGAACTCACTCTCGAGCCGTGCTCCGGGGAGCAGCCGGTCGAGCTCGCCTGCGAGAAAAGCGTTGGCGCCCTTCATTCGCTCTCGCCCGAGGAGCTCTTCCAGCGAAGTCGCGGCAAACAGCGTCAGCGCCGAGCGATTGGCCCAAATCAGGTCCGCGCTTTCGACGTCGACCACCCAAACAGGGGTCACCAAGCCGTCGACCGTGACTTTGGCAGCGTCCGAAAACTCGACCATGCCGGGATGACACTCGAACGGCCAAACTCGGCTCAGGTTGAGTCCTGCATCGCAAGCATTGGGTACGAGCGGCACTTACACGCCGACTGGGCTCATTTCTCCTCGGGTTCCCAGCGATCGCCCGAGTACGCTTCACCCGCGCCGGGAACCCGCGACAAGTAAGCGAGCGCGCGCTGACCGAACTCGAGCTCGATTTCCCGACGCACGTAGGCAGGGCCTTCGAACTCGTCCAGCGCTCCAAGCGCACTCGAACCAATCCTGAAAAGCTCGCCTTCGATCGCGCGCGAGCCAGGCACGAGCGCAGGATAACCGTCGACTATTCGGAGGGCGAAGCACGGCGCCGTGCGCGCGAGTGAAACGTACGCCGCCGACGCAAGCTGATCATGATTGGCTCGTCCGCGTCCGAGCGAGCCATAGACGAATAAAAAGTGCAGTTTCGGCCCCGCAGCAGCACTGACCAAGCGTCAGCTATTTCGGGATTTCCGGCACGATCGTGCCACAATCGACGAAATTGAGATTGGTGTCTGCGCGGAAGTTCGACTCAGCCGTGTGACGCTCGTTTTGGAACATGTCGAAGGCATAGACTTTACCCTTCTCCAGACCGAGCTCGGTCGCTCGCGCATCGATGTCGATGGACGCGTTCTCGGCTCCATGCACGCCACCGAGATCGATCGCGAGCTTGTCGTTGATGAACACCCACACGTCGTCGTCACCCGTGAACTTGAACGATTCACCGCCTTTGTACTTGAAGCGAGTGTGGATTTCGGTGGTGAAGTGATAGTTGCGGTAGGTGGTCGCGCCCGCGTCCCAGCCCTTGCCGTCCAGCGGGAAGAACTCGGTGCTCTGAAAGCTGCTCACGCCCGCGTTCGGCGCGAACCACAGTTGTAGTTTGTAGGCCTTGTTGACGCCATCCACCGTGCGATACCAATCACTGAACTGCGCGGGGGCTTTGATGGTCTTCGTTGGCGACGAAGACGCCAACACGGGCTTGCGATCGGCGCCCAGCTGCGGCGAGACCAAGCCGCGGTCGTCTCCGATATCCGGGCCTTCGAAGTTCTGCCGATCCGGCTTGAAGTCGCGAATGACTGCCAAAATCGTGGTCCCGCAGTCGTCCAGTTTGGAATCGGGATCCGCGGTCGGCGACTCGGCGTCCGCACTGATGGCATCGCCCACGCGATACCCGCCAAACACGTTCGCAGGGGTGAAGCCAATGGGCAGCGTGTCGGGGTAGGCCTCGCCTTCCGAACCGCCGACAGCAAGCGCGCCCGCCACGTCATCGGGCACGTTCAGCACCACGGCGCCGCCCTGAGCGATTGAACCCGCGCCAGACGTCGCGCTGATTGCACCGCTGCCCGCCGAACTCGCGCTGCTCGATGCAACCGCGCCTGTGCCGCCTGCGGCCACTTGACTGACATTCGACGACCCGCTGCAGCCCGCGAGCGATGCGCCGGCTGACAGCGCGATCGCGAACACGCTCGAACGCGTCCTGTGCATGATCTCGCTCCTCGAAAAAATAGTGTGCCGACTATTACGGACGAAGTCCGATCGAGCACGCGTTTTTTGTGTCACGAACTGGACATGAAACAGATCGCGGTGTCTCACCTGCACACCGTGCACCGCAGATCGGTCGCCGTGCGCTAGGTCGCTCAGCATAATTTTGCGCTGAAAGTGCGGCGTTCCAAGCTCCCGATAGGTGACACGCTTTACACCGCAGCCGCTCGCCGGACTCGGTTTGGAAATGATGAGTCGTCACCATTCTGCTGGCGAGGTGGTGTTTCGTTGATTGCCCGCACTTTGGCAGCGCGGAAGGACCCGTGTGAATCGTTTGCGCCAAAGCGTTGGCGCTTTGCCTTTCTGGCAACGCGCGCACGAGCTCGGCGCCATGTGGTCGGCGATTTCCTCTCGGTGAGAGATCACGCGCTGCTCCAGCGCCGCGTAGCAGTAACTGCATGGCAGGTCGAGCGAAAGGCCCGACGTTCGCACAGGTCGACTTCGGGCCAGCCCCACAGCACGTCGTGGTCGGCAGGGGCCCAGCAGTTCGGGGCCGGCTTGCCGAGCTGCGGCTCGCCAAGAGCTGCTGAGCGGGTCCGGGCGACCTGCCGTACGCGAGATCAGGCCCGAGCGCCCGCCCCCGTTCGGCGCTTCGCCATCACCCGAGACCCACGCGGCGCAACTGCACAATCAACGCCCAAAACGCCGCGCCCGTTCAGCAAACGACCATACACCCGGCCACCCAGGAGCTCTCCGAGCCGCTCTCGAAATGCCAGCCGAATCGGTAGCTTTCAGCCTGAGCGGATGGGCTGTTGCCGCGGGTTAGTTGCTGGTCTACTTCGCTCACCGTCCAGCTCGTCACCGCCCGTGAAACCGCGGGCGTTGGCACTCACCTCGACGGTAACTTTCCCAGAGAAGTGGTACGCACCACCTGGTCGGCGACCTCGCCGAAGAGACAGCATTACTCAGGAGCAATTCGACCATGGCACGAAAGAAGATTGGCCTCATCGGCGCGGGTAACATCGGTGGCGAGCTCGCGAATCTCGCGGCAACCAAGCAGCTTGGTGACGTCGTGTTGTTCGACATCCCGGCGAAGGAAAAATTCGCTCAGGGTAAGGCGCTCGACTTGGAGCAGGCGACCGTGCTGTCCGGCAGCGACGCCAAGATCACGGGGACTTCGAACTGGGAAGACCTGGCGGGCGTCGATGTCTTGATCATCACCGCGGGTATTCCGCGCAAGCCCGGCCAATCGCGCGATGATCTGGTCGGCTCGAACCTGCCGATCATTCAAAACGTCGCTGACAACGCCAAGAAGTATTGTCCGGACGCGTTCGTGATCGTGATCAGTAACCCGCTGGACGCCATGGTCTACGAATACAAGCGCCGCGTCGGTGCCCCGCGCGAGAAGGTCGTGGGCATGGCCGGCGTGCTCGACAGCGCACGTTTTTCGCTGTTTTTGGCGCGTGAGACCGGTGCCAGCGTGAAGGACGTGCGCGCCACGGTGCTCGGCGGCCACGGTGACGACATGGTGCCCGTGCTCGGCTACACCACGATCAACGGCATCCCGGTCAAGCAACTGATCTCGGAAGAGCGCCTGGCGTCGATCGTCGATCGCACCCGCAAAGGCGGCGGCGAAATCGTCGGGCTGATGGGTACGAGCGCTTACTACGCGCCCGCCTCGAGCGCGATCGCGATGGCCGAAGCCTACCTATTCGATCAGAAGCGCATCCTACCAGGCGCCGCGTATCTCGAGGGCGAGTACGGCTACAAAGACTTGTACCTAGGTGTGCCTGTGGTGATCGGCGCTGGCGGCGTGGAGAAGATCCTGGAGATCGAGCTGAGCCCGGCCGAGAAGGCCATGCTCAAGACCAGCGCGGACAGCGTGCAAAAAGTGGTCGATATCGTCAAAGCCAAGTCCTGAGACTTCCATGAAAATCCACGAATATCAGGGTAAGCAGATCTTTCAGCGGTATGGCATTGCAACCCCCAAGGGTTATCCGGTGTTCACGCCTGCCGAGGCCGAACAAGCCGCCCAGAAGCTGATCGACGAGACCAAGATCCCGGTCGTCGTCGTCAAAGCGCAAATTCATGCCGGTGGTCGCGGCAAAGGCGGCGGAGTGAAGGTGGTCAAGGGCGGCCCCGCCGAGGCGAAGGCCGTCTCGGAGAAGCTGCTCGGCATGCAGCTGATCACACACCAGACGGGTCCCGAGGGTCAGAAGGTGCAGCGGCTTTATGTGGAGCAGGGCCTCGACATCGCCCGTGAGCTGTACTTGGGCCTAGTCGTCGATCGCGAGGCACGCCGGATCGCGGTCATGGCTTCGACCGAAGGCGGCGTCGAAATCGAAACCGTGGCCGAACAGACTCCGGAAAAAATCCTGATCGAGCACATCGACCCGGTGACGGGCTTGGCCGCTTTTCAGGCTCGCAAGCTGGCCTACGCGCTGGACATCGGCAAAGGCACGCCCAGCCCCAAAGACACCGTCGCTGATTTCGTGAAGCTGCTCACCAAGCTCGGAGCCTTGTTCGAGAAGGAAGACTGCTCGTTGTGCGAAATCAACCCGCTGGTCGTCACCAAGGAGGGCAAGGTCGTGGCGCTCGACGCCAAGATCACCTTCGACGACAACGCCGCGGGCCGCCACAAAGAGTGGCTGGAGCAGATGGACAAGGCCGAAGAAGATCCGGTCGAGCTCGAGGCCAAGGACGCAGGGCTCAGCTACGTATCGCTCGATGGTGACATCGGGTGTTTGGTGAACGGCGCTGGTTTGGCGATGTCCACGATGGACATCATCAAACACGAAGGCGGCAACCCCGCGAACTTCTTGGACGTGGGTGGCGGCGCCACCAAGGA